>C687J35021_10000503_pt1 | contig 30594 bp, 59 predicted proteins | sample RifCSPhighO2_12_FD_35021 | JGI IMG/M metagenome (IMG submission 35021) | reverse complement strand
CCGCCGTGCCGCCCTCTGGGCCTGACAAGGGTGGCGTCAAGAAGCCATCGTTCACCAAGGGTGTAACCGTCAAGTAGCTGGGACCGGGGGGTCTGATGACCATCTACACGTTGGCGCTGATTGCACTCTGGGCTATTGCCTTCATCAGTATGTCTAGAGTAAAGCACGCCGCTGGTATGCTGGCTTCGTGGGCTTGGGGCCTAACCTTGATAGGCGTTATGCGGCCTGACCTTGTGGAGGACAGCCGCTTTGTGTTCTACATCACGCAGGCGGGTGCTTGGGCTGTCTTTCTTGGGTCGCTGGCGTGTCTAGCCAACTACGGCCAGACCGCGTGGAAGGAGTGGCGTAAGTGACCGGGGTCTTCTGGGGGGAAGTGGTAACGTCGGCGGATACCCTGAAGGAAACGCTGCGGTGCTTCATAGCAACGCGGGATATGACGACTGAGCCCCGCATCGTTAAGGACTTCTTGTCCTCGGTGACTATCCGCCGAGCTGTTACTACAAGTGGTAATACCTGTTGCTTCTTCTGGGGTGCCGAATACCCAGAAGAAGACTGGTACCTTCTCAGGCCCGTCTTTGTTCAGTTCACGGAATACGTTATAGACAGCGACATCTGCCTATCCCCCATCGGCCGGTTCTTCCTGGACTTCATCCGCGATAACAAGAAGTGTACGGAGCCAATATGAACATTTCTGACAGGCAGAAGCGACTGTTTGAAGTGTTCTGTACCGGGATTGAAGACCAAGTGGCTACTGGCTTTGGTTTGGCGCAGGCCACACGACAGGCAGCCGCTGATGTGGAGTCTGGGGCTGCGGGTGTCAGTAGCCCTAACTTCTCTGTAGCGGGTGTCAGGTTTTACAGAGAAAGCTTCATGCCTGAGCTTGCTACGACATTGAAAAGCACGGACTTTAAGCAGCAGGACAGTCAACGCCCGGTGTATCTTCAAACGCCGTTTGGGCGAGCCCTTTTTCTGAAGAAGGGTGACGACGGGTTGTGGGTTACTCCGGTAGACGACCAAAACTGCGTCTATGAAATGTCTTGGAACGAATCTGTGCAGCTCAACCCGTATACGCTTGGCGGTGTTCTTTTGAAGTGGTGGTAGCACCGAGGGCTTAAAGTGCCCATCATAGCGCAAAAGCTTAGTCGAGGTGAAATCCTGGAGAAGGTCTGGGGGCGACCCGTTGAGGTCAGCCCCCTTAGGAATTTGGTAGAGGCAGGGCAGTATAAGGCCATTGCCTTCAACCCGAAGTTCGGCTTTGATGTACCCTTGCCAACAAAGCTTATAGGGAATCCCGCTTATTACAAGATAGAGTACAAGGGTCAGAAGATTAGCCTTGGGGACATTCCGCATGTAGAAATGCTTGAACTAGATTTCTGGGGCCGGTTTGGCGATAGCCTAGATGAAATGGTGTACGAGGCTATCTGCCAAGTCTGGCATGATCATGCTGAGGCCCATTGTAACACCATCATGCAGGGGGGTCCTCAAGCGTGGGAAACCGAATACTACGCCTGTAAAGCAAACAAGCTCTACATGCTGGCCTATTGGTGGGTCATTGTAGACTACCGGCGTCGTAAACGCCGGCTATTTTTGAACCCCATCCAACGCAAGTTCTGGACTAACCGGGGCAGTGTCTGCCAGCCAGAGCCCTACATTGACATCGTGTTGAAGGCTAGGAAGCAGGGACTTAGTACCATCATCCTGGCCGACTTTGGACACGATGTTATGTTCCAGCCGTTTACGCGGGCCGTTTGTCTTACGCACAAGATGGATGCGTCTAAGGAGATGCGTAGAAGGTTCTCAGACAGCATTCGGCGGTTGCCAGCCTTCTTGCGCCCGGCAACGGTTACCGACAGCGCCGCGGAGATGAGATTTCGCGTTACGTCCTTTGGTGACGAGCTTGATTCGGGCTTCTACATTGACTCCGCTAGAGCCATAGAGTCAGGCCGAGCCACCGATGTTGACCGTTTGCATCTGAGCGAATACGCTTACTACCAAGACCCTGAAATGACCAGTGCCGCCCTGTTCGAAGCAATGCGGGAGGGCGGGCGCATCTGTATTGAGAGCACACCCAACGGCGACAACGACTTCGCGGTAAAATTCCGGTTGGGCGACCCAGAAAGTCTGAAGAGTTTGCTCCACAACCAGCACGCAGCGGCGGGTGACATTTACCGTAGTCACTTCTTCCGTTGGTTTGACGACCCTCNGTACCGGGTAGCCATTACCCGGGAGTTCAATCCATCTGAAGAAGAACGGTTGCTCACACGTGCTCATGGGCTAACACCTAGCCAGATCAACTTCCGGCGACGGCGTATGGCTCGTTACACGGCAGAGGGTGGACGCTACACCTTCCTAAAGGACTTTCCAGAAGACAAACGCACTTGTTTCATCCTATCGGCTGGTGGGCACGTCTTCAGTATTGAGAAGATAGAAGAGCAGCGCCTTCTCATTATGGCTATGCCGGGACCGGCTATCATCGTGCCCAAGCGCGGCATTGGCAGGGCTAAACGCTGGTACCCGGCTGAGAAGGGCCGGTGGTATATCGCTGGATGTGACACGTCTGAAGGTGAACAGGGGGGTAACCCGTCTGGAGCTATTATCATAGACGGTGTGCTAGGTGAACAAGTAGCTGATGTTCATGGCATCTTTACTCCCTACGAGCTTGCTTATGAGTCTGCTGAGCTGTGTGCTGAGTATAACAATGCGCTGCTTATTGTAGAGCGGAACAACCACGGCGCAGCGGTGCTCGCAGAACTACTGCACCATATCTGCTACCCCAATGTATACTGGCACGTACCTTTTGCGGCTACGAAGAAAACAACGGCCCCTATGAAGCCCGGCTGGCCAACTGGCGTGGGTAAGGCAGAAGCCGTGGGCAGCTTGAGGGAGGGGCTAGAGAGCGAAGAGATCGGAATGGTGGTCAACGACATAGACTTTCTTGACGAGTGCCTGACCTACGTTTCAGACCGAACAGCGTTTGGTAATCTGAAGACACATGCACAACCCGGCTGTCTCGATGACCGGGTAATGAAGAACGCTATTGCGTGGCACGTTCGAAAACTGGTTCTGCTGGGGCGGGTGCCCTTCGATATGGCCCCAAAGATTATCACGCTGGCTACACCGGGCGATGATAACCGTATTCACAGGGTAGGCATGGCCAGTTCTTACTAGCGCTTTCTGTATCACACAGGAATTGTTAACATAGCCCCCGGCCGTTCATCAGGCAGGGGGCTTTTCTGTGACCCACTTTCTGTATCACACGACCTAAGCGGGACAGGTCCTAGAGAGCTTAACGAGGAACGACAGCCGACAGCGATTCCAATTCGGGTTTCCATTCGATCAAGCGTCACTCGATTCAGTAACCGAAAAAGAAACGTGACGTCGTGCTCTACTTCATCTTGGATGGTGGCACTCCATGAGTGAACCAGCCTTCCTTCAGCAACAGGCTACCTTATTGTACATGGCGCAGGCGCATACGAATAGCCTTCCCTCAGTAGTTCATTGTGGCGGTGACCGGTGAGTTTGCCTACCTTGTAGCTGCAAGGTAAGTGTGGCGAACCCCACCAGTAAGGGAGGCAGCATGGCAAAGCAAACGGCGGCACGCAAGAAGGTCAGCCCTAACAAGCTCCCCGACAGCATCCAGGAGGTCATTGAAGAGCATGCGCTGATGGAACTGGGTGAGGAGCCGGGGTCCTTGGGTTACGTCTGGGAAGTGGAGTTGCTGTGCCGAAATGGCTGGCGCAAGTTCCTGGTGTCTACGAACGTCACCATCACGGAGGTCACCTGAATGGAACGGTTCACAGACATTTCGCTGGTAGCCCTGCCCCCTCAGCGGGACCCGAAAACGGAGCTGTTCGTGACTGCACCCAACGGCTTTGAGGGTAGGGACGGCGGTGGGCTGTTCAGCGCCCGCTTTGACCTGTTCCTGATCCAGCAGGCTTGGGTCAGGGGGTGTAGCTTCGAGGCGCAGGCTGACGGCTTCGGTAAGGGCATGGGCACGATGCAGGGTGACTGGAGCGGCATTCGTGACTCCACACCAAAGGCAACGGTCACGATGTTACAGAAGGCCCTGAACTACCTGTTCGGCATGCCAGCCAGCAAGGGGGTCCGTCGGTGAAGGTCTGTTCCAGGCAGTGCCCGACGTGCATTTACCGACCCGACAGTCTCTTTGACCTGAAGAAGCTGGAAGCCCAGATAGCCGACCCCTACATGGCCGGGTTCTTCAAGGGGCACCGCGTCTGTCACCATACGAAGGACGCCTGCTGCCGGGGGTTCTGGAACAAGCACAAGGATTCCTTCGCGCTGGGGCAGGTGGCTCAGCGTATGAACGTGGTGATTTTCGTAGCACCAGGAGGGTGAGCAATGGCTGAGCAGACGAACTTCAAGCAAACGGCTTCACGGAAATACCTGTTGGCAAACGTCCTGAAGAGTCCGGGTGAAGATGGGTGTACGGCCGATGTTACCCTCATTAGATCCGGGGTGAGGGGGGCCCATCTGGTGCCTGTTATCAGGGAAGTGAGCTATTGGGCGGCTCAAAGCTACGTACGAAAGCTGGCAGCGGCACAGACGCTGCTGGACAAGGCGACAGCGCGGAAATAACTTGAGGGGGCTGACAATGAACAGTCTGGAGAAAGAGCTGACCGATAAGATACGTGTGATGATTGCAAATCGGGGCATCACCGGAGTTCGCGACATCACCCCGGTTGCCGTACAGGACAGTGACTTCTGGTTCCTCGACCAGCGAGGTAGAAAGTGGAGCATCTGCCTTATCAGCGAGGGATACCCAACCCCCATTAAGAAGGCAGTCGTGAAGAAAGCTGTAGCCAAGAAGGTTCTTGTGAGCAGGGGGTAAGCGTGTGCATGCGCGAGCTTGATATCGTCTACCTCGGTCAGAGAGTGACCGGATTCAATTCAACCGCCTACTCTGGCGAAAGCGGTACCGTTGTACATGTGTACCCAAGCGGTACGGCAGTAGAAGTGGAATTCCAGAACCCAAACAGAGTTATCACGGTCCCGTTGGTTGCTATCATTCAGTACCATTCGCCAGAAGGGGGGTTCGTAGATGGCCCGGTGCAATGACTGTAGCAAGTTCGTGTCCTTCGACCAGGGGGAAGCCGAGCTGTGTGATCTGACCGTGGAGCTCGTTGGAGACCGTATCCACGTGACTGGCGAGTGCCGTCTCATCCTGACCTGTTCTGAATGCAGCACAGAGATGGCAGAGGCCAACGTCTCCTTCGATGAGGACTTCGACGCCGAAGAGCTTCTTAGCCTCAACCCAAACGCCAAGCACGTGTCCTCAACAAAGATTGAGAAGTGGGCCAAGCTGAAGGACCTACCCAGCTTGGCGCTCATGGTTGAAGATGAGAACTCTGACAACACCGACAGGTATGACGGCACCGGCCCGATGCGCTACCGGAAGCACTTCTGGGGCGCACTGGTGGTCGCGGAAGTAGTCGGTTACGACGCTGATGGGAACAAACGGTGCTACGGGGAAGTGGAGTTTATGGTGGAGGAGCAGGCCAGCAACTTTGAAAGCCTCCAGTAGCTGGTCAGTAGGAACCCACAGTTTACTGTTGACAGGAACCGTGGGGATGGTTACCTTGTTAACGTAAGCAACGGTAGTGAACCCCACGCCTAACTGGAGGCAAAAGCAATGGCCGATTTCTCAGTGACGACGCACGCAACGCTGGTGACGGGTTGCCAGGAGATGAAGGCGGCAATCGAAACCTTCAACGGCAAGGACAACAAGAAGCTGCACATCCGGGAGATGTACCTGTCCAGCCGCGACAACGAGTGGCACCACAGCAAGAACGGCATGACNCTCGATGGGCCGGACCTCGGCACGCTGCTCCAGACGCTCACCGACAACCGGGCGGCGATCGAGCAGCACATGGGCATCAGCTTCACGGACTTTGGGTTCCCCCCGCTGGCGCCCGTTACCCCCGTCAAGGCCAACGGCAAGAGCAAGGCAAGGCGCAAGGCGACGCCGGTAACCGAGCCCGCAGTGCCTACAGTCGCGGCGTAATACCGCGTAACCAGAGGGGCCGGGTGAAGGCTGCCCGGCCCCTTCACCAGCTTCGCACAAGTTGCGCTTGGCGCAAGGGAGCAGACCCATGGTTGTCAACTGTGTGCTCGCTAGAGTCAAAGAGGTAGAGCAATGCTAACAGGCGGTAGGTTGAGCATGGAGGTACTGCATATTGGCTTCACCGGGACCAGTAACGGGATGACAGCGGCTCAGAAGACGGCCTTTCTTAAGGCTTTCGATGATTTGGTCTTCCGTGCGCCAGCGTCAGACGGCGTAGCCTTTCATCACGGTGACTGTGTGGGAGCCGATGCCGAGGCCAATGATCTTGTTTCCAGGCGATTCCCGGATAGCGTTCAGATCGTCATACACCCGCCTGATAGTCCTCGGATGAGGGCCTTCCGGAACCCACCCGGCTGCACCATCCTTCTGCAAGCCCCCTACCTGGTTCGTAACCACGCGATCGTGGATGCGTGCAGTAGGTTACTGGCCTGCCCATACGAAGCCACGGGTGAGACCCTACGAAGCGGCACGTGGGCGACCATCCGCTACGCTCGCAAGAAGACGGTCCCAACGAATATCATCCGGCCCGACGGTTCCTGGCACCCTGGAGACTTACTTACCTCGACAATCACTTAGTGCGTGAGCGGCTGAGGTATGCTACCTTTACATGTAAGCGGCAGCGGTGAAGCCCATACCCAACGGAGGACCGACATGGCCTATATCTGCTTGGAAGTGTTTGGCGGTGCTGAGATGGTAACCGTGGTGACCGACGAGGATGGCAAGCCCATGCTGTTCAACACGCGCGACGAGGCCCAGGACTTCAGTGATACGGAACTGCAAGTTGGTCTCGTAGTGGACCTGGATGCCGATAGCGAGGAGGTAGCCTGATGGCACAGTTCCAGTACTTTGGCTCCGTAAGCCACGCCACCATGCGGGAGCAGGACCTGCCCAAGGCCGTGCTCGTGCTCAACAAGGCATACGAGTACCTGACGGCGAACGGCGCCCAGGACGAGGAGGGGGCCTAACCCGATGGCGGGACGCCGTAGGTACACTCGCAAGCGCAAAGCCCTCAGCGTGTCAGGGTCACTACGCGCATACCGCAAGCGCCTCTATATGCGGGCGCGCTTCGTAGGCGACGTGTTGGCCATGCTGCAAGGGCCGGGGTCGTTCCTCAAGCGTATCATGCGCAAGCGCGGTTTGCGCACCACCAGCAGTTGGAGCAAGAAGTTCTGACGAGCAAGGCCGGGGCGCTTGTATAGGCCCCGGCTTCTACATTCTATAAAGGGGATGCATGATGGCAGCGGTACCCGTAGAGCGTGAGCAGGAGTTGAACTACAGGGTGAGGCTGGAGGCTATAAAGCTGGCTACTCCAGCGGACCCCAATTACGATCGCCAAAGGCAAACGAACGAAGTACTGGAGCTCAACGCAGGCATACAGAGGCAGATCAACGTCTTCGGGGCAGCCATAAGCGGGCTTCGCCGTGTTCAGCTTGAGGTCCTGGAGGTTATCGGCGTCGAATTTGGACCGGAGGATTGACCATGTCATCACTTGTAAAGGGGCGCCGACTGGAAGAGTCCTTGCGCTATGCACACGTAGCCAAGGTGACCTTCCGTGGAGTGTTCCCTACCGACATGCTCCGCTACGACCGCTGTTGCCCACTTGGCCCTGAGGACGCGGCGGTGATTGGGTACCTCAACGGTCAAGGCGAGCGCGTCGTGTACCTGCTGAAGTATAGCAGGGGCATCACATCTGATTGGACTGTTGACCGCTGGCGCAGCTTCGGCAATGTCACGATTGAGCCGGTGGAGCGCTGATGGGACGCTTGGGATGGACTGACTTCGTTATGGTAGGCGTGTTCATAGCCTACTGCCTCTTCTGCTATGCCGTTAGCTGGTCTATGCGGAACAGGAAGGACAGGTAACCGGATGCCCACGCTTACGTACTGGCTCACCCGAAGTGCCGGGGGTACCATCCTCCGGTGTAACACGGAAGCTCACATGGTGCAAATCTTGGAGGACTACAGCGAAAAGTGGCACACGGAATTTGAGGCTCCACAACGGGTATCCGTGGAATACAAGAACGAATTCGACCTCTTGTGCCGGTGCTTGCGTGACGGTACCCGGCCTGAATGGGAGCAGTAAAAGTGAAAACCAAGAAGAAGGCTAAGAAGGCTAAGAAATCGAATAAGCACTTCGTGGTGGTTGGTGGCCGGGAAGTCCCACGAGAAGTCTGGTGGGTGGGCGTCAACCTGTGCGGCATTGTACGTCCTGAAGGGCCGGCACTGTTGACGTACAATGGAACACTGGAGGGCTGGTGGGACATCCTTGAAAACATTGAATGGAAACCCACCGAGGTCCCTTCGTATCAAGCCGTAGCATTCTGGGCTACCGAGGGTAGCCTTGAAGCAGTGTTCTACGACAAGCACGAGGCACGACTCTTCCTGGACGGTATGCTGGCCTACCGGAAGTTTCTGGCAACCATTCACTTCGAGATAACAGCATAGTAAGGCGTAACCAGCCATACCACGATGAGCCCCCCAGAACTACGTAGGGGCTTTTGTAGGGCACTTCGTTTAAGCCGGGCATACGGGCCCATACCCGTAAATGAGCAAGCGTAGGGGCTGTACAGCAGTCCGTGAAGTAAACCCGAAAGGAGCTTGTAGATGGGCAATGCTGGTAACGCGCTTGGGAAGGCTACGCGGAGCAAGATGAGCATGGGTGTAGACGCTGCTGAGCGCCTTCGCCTCAAGATCCGGGAACGACGGGAAGCTCTCAGGCTAACGGCGGCCGTCGTTGCCAAGAAAGTCGGCATCAGTAGACCCTTCTACACGCAGTTGGAGGGTGGCACCCGGCGGATGGACACGGTTTACATGTTCGAGCTCTTTCGTGCGCTGAGCATGGACGCCTCTGAGGTTGCCGACGTGCTTTACAACGTACGAAAGGCTGAGGGATAGAGCCGGCCGATGACTGACGCCTTCCTGACTATTGACTGGGACGCCTACGTCCAGAAACCCCAGATGGCTGACTGTTCCTTCGGTGAGTTTAACACGAACCTCAGTATGTTGTGGGCCTTCCGTGTGCAGTTTATTAGGTCGTGGGCCCCAAGGAAAGACCGCCACGTTTGCTGGCCGGCGCTGTTGCCCTCAGTACATACTGAACAGCTATACGTGAGTGATAGTCACCTCAACGCCGTTATGCTGGCCAGCCACTTCGACACAATAGTCCTCGTGGACGCCCATCACGACTGCTATGGTAAGTCGTGGGATAACGCAGTAAGGAACAACCTTCATTGTGGCAACTGGCTGGCGTGGTGGCTGAGCAAGCGCAAGCGGAGGAAGGTCGTCTGGTACCACAGTGTCGGGTCCTACACTACCGCGGATGAAGCAGAAACGATACCTAAACTGTTCAAACGGAGGATAGAGGTGAGGCCGCTGGCCGCCTTGCCGGAGCTTCGTCAAGAGTTTTCCTTTCCCGTGGTACACGCCTGTAGAAGCGGGGGCTGGACGCCGCCGTGGTGTGACGTGGCTTGGCTGAAGTGGCTGAAGGAGACGGGTATGGAATTGACCTACCTTGCGGACGACGGCGTTGACCCCCTCTTGCGAAGATGGACCCCGGCTGAAACCAGATCCTTCATAAAGCAATGGCGGGCAGGGGAAGAAGCGGTCGCAAGTATGGTAACCGCCGCCTCTAATAACCCCCTACTTTCCTTCACGCAACCCCCGGCCGGACTAAACCCCGAGTAACCCCCTAAACGGGGTCCTACGAAGCCCCAAGGCCGATTAGCGAGGACGTTACCCCTATGTTCCAGCCCAACCAGCCTCCGACGAAGGTCGTTCCGGGGACCCCCCCGCTTCTAGGAGTAACTTCTACCCGTCGCGCGTCTTGGGACCCAACGGCTTCTTTTATCCAACCGTGGAGCACGCTTACCAAGCGGCTAAGGCTACGAGCCTCGTTCCCGCTATGGAAATACGGGCTCTTGCGACCCCCGGCGAAGCGAAGCGTTATGGGCGGAAGCCGACGGATATAAGAGCCGACTGGGAGGAGGTAAAGGTAAGCGTTATGTTCGATCTCGTGTTCCGGAAGTTTCTCGTGGATGGTGAGCTGAGGGAACTGCTTCTAGGAACGGACCGGCGGCGGCTCGTGGAGGGAAACTTCTGGCACGATAACTTCTGGGGCGACTGCTGTTGTATGAAGCGGCCGGGTTGTCGTGATGAGGGAAAGAACGTGCTGGGCGGCATCCTGATGCTGGTAAGAGGTGTCTTGGCCTAAGAGGGAGGGCGAAGGGGCGATGGAAACGAGAACCGGGCGGATAACGGGCAAACCTTTCGTAAAGCAGACGTCTGAGCGGAAGTATCTGCTGGGGAACGTAAGGAGCGGGGAAGAGCCGACGGCCGACGTTGTCTTGCAGAAGCGGGGGTTAAGGGTGCGCGTAGAGGGACAGAACATCGTCTACGCGGTACCCTCTGTCTTGCGGGAATTACCCTATGAGACGGCGGCCGCTTACCAGAACAAGCTGGCGAGGGCGCAGATGTATCTGGAAGTGGTTCTGCAGAAGCGGGTTGCCGACCAGCAAGAGGCTTCGTGTAAAATGCCCGAACTTCAAGCTTCAACGGAGAACCAAGAGGCTCAAGAGTAGTGGTTAACCGAAAGAAGTATACGGGCTTCTGAAGTAAGGGCTTCAGTAAAGCGTTAGCATTAAGTGGTTCGTAAACGGAATGAAACAGCGAAGGTAAAGTAGTAGAAGCGAGGGAAATAGAGAAAGGCAGCAAAAGGAAAGACAAAGACGAGGTAATAGGTAGGGTAGAGGCATAAGGAAGGTAGTAGGCACAGAAGGAATAGGGGGCTTAAAGAGCTGGTAGAGGTTGTATGGCGGGTGATAGAGGGGTCTATAGAGGGGTCTATAGAGGGTACAAACTCCCCTCTAAGGTAAATTCCCCTCGGAACAATCGGTATTCCCCTGGTTACAGGGTAATTCCTCCCGGTACAAAGAGTCATTCAGCTTCTATATGGAGGGAATTGCTTCAATCACGAATACGAACAGAATGATAACGGGGTTCATTAGAGCAGCTTCTATGAGGCTGTTCTTCTTCATTGATGGCCTGCTGAAGGAAGCCCATTCTACCTGGGTTGTCATTGAAGGGAGTTTCAATGAAGGTAAACAGCCGTTTGAACGATACTCATTCCGTGTTGAAGGTAAAACACCTCCGTTTACTTCATTGCAGTGGGGGATACCTCATTACCCGAAGTGGTCAGCCATCTGGGTTTTATACCGATTGCGCATGGTGCTTAGATAGCTTTTTATATCGGTTACTTTCGTCATCACACAGAATAATGACCATGAAGGAAACTTTACTGAACCGGAGTCTGTCTACGATGGAAACAGGTTTCGGGTATCCCCTCTATGAGGATACGAAGTAGAGCTTTCTGTATCACACGAGCGTGGGGGTCATAGAGGGAAGAGGTTGAAAGGAATTCGTTTCCCTCTATAGGGAACTCCTTTCTTAGTCGTTCTTCCTTCTAGGAAAGAAGTGGATTCACATTCGGCTTCGCTCAGTAGGACGTCGTGTCTGGGAAGAGCGAACTGGAATCAGTTTCAGCCTCGACTCTTTCAGGCTATCCATTCAGTCGTAGACGAAAGCTCTATTCACGATGTACCCATGTACATGGTGCCGGGTTTCAGCAGGAAGTAGTAGCGTGAGAGGAAGTAGTAGCGTGAGCTGGTTGAGTTGTTTACATTGGGGTATGCAGGCACACACTCAGCACAGCGGGCCGGGTAGGCTCAGACAAGGGGGCGTAAAGTGACATCAGAACAGCGTGTTCAAACGCGGGTGCTGGCCACACAGTTGCTCAACCACCTGGAGGAGGTCTGCCCGGACTTCGACCGGGTAACCATCCTCCCAGGGCCACGTGGTTTCATCTGTCGGGTCTTCGAGGATGCCACAACGTCAGAGGACATGAGGGTTCCAGTGACCAGTTTGCAGGTTACTACGCTTGATCTGCCGTAGTCGGCTTCGGCAAGTAGTCCACAGTTACCTGTTGACAAGATTACACGAATTGTTTACCTTTTACACAGTTGGGCGCGGCGTCAGCAAACGGCTGGCGCGTCAAAGCCCAGCAAGGCCCCACCAAGCCAGAGGAGGCTTACAGTGGCCAGCAAGCAGAAGGCGGTTGAGCAGGCGCAGGCGGCAGTCGTGAGCGGTAAGGGGGCGGCCGTTCAGGCGGCCAAGAGCAAGGCTGAGAAGATGAGGCAGAACGCGCAGAAGGCGGCGGCCAAGCTCGCCGCGGTCCCGGTTTCGGCCCCTGTGGCCGGCGTGCCCGTCAAGGGCACCGTGAAGACCCTGGTCACCGTTGCCGCAACCCCGGTCGCTGTCACCACGGTCAGCACGGCCCCGGCGCTGCCGAAGGCGTCGAACCTCGAACGGCGGCAGAAGTCGCTGGCCGTGGTCGCCCGCAGCGTGCGCGGTGTCAACCGCAACCTCACGCTCGAACACATCGACGGCGTGGAAGTGCGCATCGTGCGCGTGGACGGCAAGGGCAAGACGTTCACGGCCTTCGACAAGGCTACCAACACGGTGATTGGCCCTGTCACCGTGGACAACGAGCCCATCAAGTCCATCGGGCAGGTCACCTACGGGCGCTGGGTTGAGCTGGTGCGTGGGTTGAAGACCCCGGCGCCGGTCAAGGCCAAGCCCGCCAAGAAGGGGGCCAAGGTCAAGGCGTAGTCGGGTAGGTCAACCCCTTGCACCTACCCAGGCTCCAAGAGACCCCAACTGCTCGTATAGAGTTGGGGTCTCTTGTTCTTTTAGCCGATAACGAAGCAGATTCAGTTTCGGCGTAGTTGGGTTTAGGGGGTCTACTCAGCTATTGGTGGCCTTCAGGTCAGTCCGTTTTGGGTGGGGGTAGGCGGGCCCTAACGCATAGAACCCCGTAAAGGCCCTAAACAGCCCCTTTACAGCCCCTATCGTCTAACCCGTGGTTGGGTATACCCATGTGCCAAATGAGCAAGCGTTGGGGCTGTACAGCGGTCGTTTTTTGTAAAAAGGAATTAAAACGGGCAACGGACGTCCATAAACGGGATCTAAAGAAGTATAAGGCTTCTGTATCACACGACCGTGCGACGTGATACCGGAAAGAAAAGAAGCGGATTCAGTTTCCCCATCACACGACCGTGCGATATAAGATAGAAGAAGAGGGAACCGGATTCAGTTTCGGTAGCCCGCGGCGGCGGTACGCTAGAAGGAAGAAAGAAGCGAGGTCGGCTCTTGTTCGGGGGAAGCAGAATCAGTTTCGTTTTAGGATAGAGCTACTCGGGTGAAACGGAAACAGGTTCTTTGAACTATGCAGAGCCAGAAACAGGTTCGCAGAACTGCCCGTAGTGAATCAGTAAATACCCTACAAATACCTGTTGACACCAGCCCGTGAATGCTGTACCTTGTAATACAGCCAAAGCGGCTAAAACCAGTAAGCAAGGGGGCCCAAAGTGAATTACCAACAAGAAGTGGCAAGGCAAGAAGCAGCGCACCAGCAGTTGTATGAGGCCGTTAAGGCGCTGAGCGCGGCGTATGACTGGGACATGGCGGCCGTGAGCGTAATACACGAAGGCAGGCTGGGTGAAAAGTGGCGCTGGCTGGCTACCATAACCGTGTCTGATGATGAGGGCGGCCCGCTTGAGGCGGTTGTGGTGCCCCTGACAACCTGGGCATAGCTGAGTAGGGGGTGCCAGTAAGGGCCCCCTCTTCTTTTACCCCGCAAGCTAAGAAACTGTATCTGGTTCGCCTGAGGAAGCCCAGAACACGAGCTCAGCAAATAGCACTTGCGTGAACCCGGTGAAGTGTGTAGGTTTAGGCATACAAGGGGGCAGTGAATGGCACGCAAACCGGTAACGCTTGAGCCTGAAGTGCAGCACATGGTGTACACCGCGCTCACGGAATTGCTGGGGAACCACGAAGCTTACCAGTTCTGTGAGCGCAAGCTGGGCACGTTTGGTATGGGGTGCCTGATGGAGCTGATGGATGAGTTAAGCCCTGCTTCAGCAAATACCCTACAAATACCTGTTGACAGCACCACGTGAATGCCGTACCTTTAGGTACAGGCAAGGCGCCTGAGCCAAGCAAGGGGGCAACAAATGCGCGTGCAAGAGGCAGTAGACAGGATGACCCGGCAGCAGCAGTACTGGCTGTGCCTCGCTGCGGGGGTTAACCCGCCCAAGAAGCTGCGGTGCCTGCAAAACACTGGCCTGTACCACCTGACGCTACACGGTTACCGGTTGAGCCCGGCAATGGTGGTTGAGGGCCGCAAGGTGTATGAAAACTTGGGCCGGTTGTACCTCGAGAACCTTGGGTTGCGGCTGAGACACCTGCAAGTAAAAGGCACTGGATGAGTAACCCATAGGGGTTCAACCCCTTGCGCCCCTATGGCGGGAAGAGGCGTTTGAGGCTCAGAAAGTGGGCTTCGCGCCTCTTTCATTGTTTATGCCCCGGAAGCAGAGTCCCTTTCCCATCACACGGCTCTGTATCACACGACTCTGTATCACACGACCGTGCACGGTACGAGCTGACTGACTGTTGAGCTGACTGACTGTTGAGCTGACTGATGGAATAACGACACGACGGAAGAACGAGGGAAGTGGAATCAGCTTCGCTAGAGGGAAGAACGACCGGACACGACCGATGCAGGACGGGAAGTGGAATCAGTTTCGCGCCCAAGACGCCTACGAATTCCGCGCCTGATTCGGCAAACACTCTACAAATAACTGTTGACACAACTATGCGAATTGTGTATACTTAAGTACAGCCAAGGCGGCTGAAACCAAGTGCAAGGGGGTTGAAAAGTGGCAAACAAATTGTGGGCGGGGGTGGCTGATTACTTTGGTATGCCGTGGGTACACTTTTACAGCAAAAACGGCGGTTACTATGAAACCGCTGGGTTTGAAGCGCACGGCAACGGTGAATACAGCCTGCACGTGCCTGAGGGTGGTAGCTGCCGCATCAAGCTGCTGCCCATAGCTGAAGACAACGGCCCGGCAGCTGACTACGGTGCCCCATACGTGCGGGTAGCTGAAGCCGTTGACAATGATGACCAAACGGCAGGTGAACAGTACATACTCGTGTGGCACAACTGCCCAGCGGGGCCGCCTGAAGACCTGCCATAGTTGAACTTGGGGGCGCCAGTACGGGCCCCCCTTGAAATGCCCCATACGGCCGAAACTGATTCCTTGGAACCGGAATCGTTGGAAACTGATTCCTTGGAACCGGAATCGTTGGATACTGATTCTATTTCCTTCTGCCACGTCGGTAACTCATCCTTCGCTTCTGCTCACAACTCACCTATTGCGTGAGCCCCTTGAGTTGTCTACATTGTAATACAGGCAGGGCGCCTGAGGCAACATAAAGCAAGGGGTGCTAAGATGAGCAAGCGCAGGTTAGTGCGGGTTGACGCAAACCGTTCGTGCAGGGGCTGTGGCCGGGTTCAGGCAAGCGGTGGGCTGTGCACACACTGTCTGAATGCCGCTGCCAGGTACGCAGCCAAACTGGTTGAGCGGTGTACGCTGCCGCAAGAGGCGGTGTTTGACATTCACGCGCTGCGGCCTCTCAACGGGCCCATTGGCATGCGTGAGGGGGTGCCCGCAAGGTTCGTGTAGGCGGTTGGGGCGTGCCCGGTATGAGCGCACGCCCCACTTGATTGTTATGCGCTAAGAACCAGGCAGGCAGTGCGGCCAATAGGGCCCTGGTTGAGGCTTGCAAGGTGCAGGCCAAGGCCAGGTAGGCTCAAGTGGGGGCGCCAGTACGGGCCCCCTTTTCTAAGGGGGCTTCACAATGGCAATGCTTACGGTGTTCACGCAGGCTGGGCTGGCGCTGGCCGTGGCTGTATTCGGGTGGCTGGCCTATGGGCCGCAGGTGAAGGCGGCCGGGCCCAAGGTGAGAGAGTGGTGGCTACGTATGCGGGTAGAGGCGTGGCTGGTCGAAATGGACGACAGCGCGTACGGCCGTACGCAGGGTAACGACTCCTGGTACCTGATGCAGGTGCTGTGTGACGAAGTATACTGGTGTGGCATAGTATACTGGCGTGGCATAGCGCCCTTCATCTGCCGGGTGGCTGGGCACAAGCTGGTTGACCGCAGCTACGCAGGGCCTGACACCGGGGGTATATTCGTGGAGTGCACGCGCTGCGGGTTTGAGGCCGGCAGCGTGCTATACTGAGGCACCCCCTTGCGCCTCAGTGAAGAGCCCGCCTGTATGGGGGCTCTTCCCATATCACACGACCGCAGAACAAGAAGCACTTTCCCCATCACACGACTTCGTGTCAGGCGATGAGCAGGAAGATGAGTGAAATGAGTTCTACCCGCTCTTCTACCGAAGCCGATTCAGTTTCGTTTGAGGTTGCCCCCGATAAGAAGTCGCCCCGACAAGGGGGAAGCGGAATCACATTCGTGGGAACCAGTTTCAGGTTCAGCGTGGGTTCTTGCTGAATTCTTGCTCCGCTGATTCGGCAGTATACCGGCAAATAGGTGTTGACACAACTACAAGAGTTGTGTACCTTGTAGTAAGGCCAAAGCGGCCGCAAGAATTAAGCAAGGGGGTAACAAGTGCAAAGGCAAATTGATGAAGAAACCGGTAACCTGTACCTACGCGTGCCTGCGCCAGTGGGCATGCTTGACAACCCGGCCGGGTGGGCCCAGCATGCGCAAGCATTGTGCCACCAGTACCAGGCTCAAGCGGTTACGCGCAACGTGGGGCAGTTCAACAAGGTAACCTTGTGGTGGTGTGACCCGGCCAATACGGGGGCACCTGAGGACGCTGGGGTACGTAGCGTGCCTTTTGACTACTACAGCAACGTAAGCCAAGAATGGTTGGCGCTTACGTAAGCGCAAGCGGGGGTGCCAGTAAGGGCCCCCGCTCTTCTTTTGGCCTATGCCCACCCGAATTCGTTTCGCTCGTTCTAGCCGATTCACTTTCCCCATCACACGAGTGCGAGTTCCATATCACACGACCGTCAGCCGAATGTGATTCCGTGGTCAGCCGAATGTGATTCCCTATCGTCTGATACTGATTCCCTAGAACCGGAATCGTCCTGAGTTCCGCGGAAGCAGAATCACATTCGGTTCCCGCCCCAGCAGAACGACGTCGTCGGAGCTGGATTCAGTTTCGGCTCCCTTCTTTCCTTCTATCATTTCCTTCCTTCACTTTCCGTATCACACGACTCGCCTTTCTGTATCACACGATAAGCGAAGCTGAGGGCTGAAATGACGAGCAAGAAGAGCCCGCAAGGCCCCGGTGGTGCTGCTGGCAACCGCTGCGTGGCCTTGCGCTGAGCTGCGTAACCCCGCGCCGGACGTGCGTAACCTTGCGCGAGCCTGCCGCCGCTTGCGTGGTAGCTGCACAACCTTGCTTGGCACAACCCTTGCTGTTAACAGCAAAACCCATGCCTGTTAACATTGGCATGCCGTTTGCAGGGGCTTAGTGGCTTTTAGCTACTACCAAATGGTTGCCATTATTTTGACAAAACCCTGCAACCTTTGACAAAGGGGTGCTAACACCTACCTTGGCCGTACAAGCCCCGTACGGCCTGCAAGGGCCCTTGTGAGGCATGGCTGTTAACACTACCTTGTTGAGAGCAGTGCACCAAAAATAGTCTACAAATAGATGTTGACAAGCTACAGGTATGGCCGTATACTTGTAATGTAGGTTGTGGCAAACGGCCACAAGGGCAAAGGGCCGGCCCAAACGGGCCCAACAAAGCAAGGGGGCAACAAAGTGGCAAAGGCAACCGCAGCACAGTTAGCGGCACGCAAGGCTAAGGCACTGGCCAAACTGGCCAAGGCAGCAACGCCCGTGGTGGTGGCCCCCGTGGTGGCGGCCCCCGTGGTGCCCTTGGCCAATGCGGCGCCTGCCCCCGCAACGCAGGTTGTGGGGGCCCATAGGCCCGGGGCAAACCGTACGGCCAAGCTGGCCATTACGGCCCGCAGCATACGCGGCATAAACCGCAACCTGCGGTTGTGTGGCTTTGGTGGCACCAATGCGCCAAGTGCCACCTTGGCGCATGGCCTGCATGTACTGGCCAGCGGGCCCACGGGCACCCACGGCTTGCACGTGCAAGTGTACGTGGGTGGCCAGGCACAGGGTGCCCCAGTGCCAGCACTGGTGGTGGCAAGCCCCGGTACCGCGGCCGTGGGTGCGCCGCCGGTAAAGGCACTGGCTTACGGGCAATGGGTGGCCCAGCTTACTGCCGCCCACCTACCCGCCCAGCAGTAGCCACCTTGGCCAGCAAGGGCCCTAACAAGCCCTTGCTGGCCACAACCCCAAGGGCGCGCATGGCAAGGCACCAATACCGCATAAGGGCGCCATATGGCTTGCAAGGGCCCTTTAAGGCTAAACGGGTAACAGACTTCAAAAGACTGCTAACAGACTGGTTAAACAGTGCAACCGCACGTAAGGTGCGCAAACGGCGTAAGGTGCGCCGCAAGCGTATGGCGTAGTACACATGGCACATGGTTTGCCATAGGGGTTGTTAACAGCAAGTTGTATGCCACGCCTGTTAACAGCAAACCATGTGCCATGCCTGTTAACAGCAAACCGTGTGCCAACAAACAGGGGGGCACCCAAAAAAATCTCGAAGGCCATGCCCCAGTACCTAGGTCCGTCCCCCTGTAGAGATACATGAACTTTCTAGGAAGCATTACAAGTTACTATTAACACATCATAGCCATATCTCCCATAGCCGTCTACCGTCTACCCCCTACCTACCCGCAGTGCAGTAAGGTCCGGTGCTCCGCGTCTACGACTGACCCTCCGGAGATACAGTTCGCTAGAACGCGGAGCAATCGAAGATGCGAAGCATGGGGTTTTTCAGAAGTATTACAAACGTGTGTTAATAGTTCATAACCCTTACCCTGAAAGGATCCCCTTATGCTATTCCTTGTCCTTAGCGCTCTGTTGGCCCTACGCCTGGACGCCGCCCCTATACCCGGCGACATAGACGGCGATGGAAATGTTGGCTTTCCCGACTTCGTTATACTAGCGCAGAACTTCGGGAAGACGGGCGACCCCGGGGGACCCCTCTATCCTTGCCCCAGTGAAACCATATACGTTCAACCGGCGATTCCCTCAGCCGACAGCGACATTCCCGGCCTCGCCGCCATAACGGTAAGCGCCGTAACCGCCAACTACGACGCCGACCCCGAAGACGACGGCTGGGCGCTAACGATACAACTGAGGGACCAGCTCGCCACCGCCTTGTACCCCGGCAGAACAATCAACACTCGTGTAGACTACGCCGTCGCCGTCACGCTCACAGCCACCAACCGAGACAAGAGCCGGTATTACCCCGAGTCGGCTCAAAGGGACACCCTCCGGAGGAGCGCCCCAATCACCGTGAACGCCTACGGTGTTGGACGGTTCATTATAGCCCGGGAGCTCGTTATCGCCTCTGTAAACAGCCTTTTACCTAAAGTGGTTGCCTGGGTTGACAGCACCGCTTTAGCAAGGGCAGAGGGAGGCCTCATAATAGCCGACTTCTATAGAGGGGAATACGACATCGAAACGATTGACCCACAACAGAGCGAGTTAGGCCGGATACCGGTAACGGCAACCCTATCAACGGCGACCCGTAAGTATCTGGGCACAACCACCCTAAAGTGGGAGCTCGGCTACCCTTCCGCCCGAGTAAGCGGGGTGCCTTGAGGCTATTGCGCTTCTTAGTGAAGAAGGTTACCTTGGGGCCAGTGGGGCGTTTACCCCTAAACCCCGGAGGCTGACCTTGACTGACCTGAGTGACAAGCGGTTGGCGGAGATCGAGGCCCATGCCAACAGTTATCCCGTCACACCAAGGGACAAGCAGACCCTCGCCCTCTGCCGCGCCCTGCGGGAGGAGCGCGGCTGGAAGGCACAGTGGGAGACCGCTAACCGCGTGATCGCGATACGCGATGCGGAACTGCGGGAGGAGCGCGAGGCCCACGAAGCCACACGGGCGCTCCTGCGAGAAGTTGGGAAGACGTTGGAAGAAGAGTTTGCGGCCCGGAAGGAGGCGGTGCGGATCGTCCGCGCCCTCGCTGAGATACCAGTGCGGCCGGGAGAGGTCCTGAAGCACGAGGGGCTCGCCGTTGCGGTGGCTGATCTTCTCTACCGATTTCCGGAGGGCGGCCCGTGAGCAAGTATTTGACGAAGGCTGAGCGCGACGCATTATATCCGCCCGATATCTTAGACGTGAAGGCTCTTCATGCTCATGCCGACGCGGCTGAGGCCCTGCTGCTGAGGGCGGCTCAAGCCCTGCTGGAGGCTCAATGCACATTTGGGGCGATGGGCAACGAGTGGGCTTCAAGGGATGCTCAAAAAGTGGCCGCGAAGATCCGCGCCGCCGTCGGCGCAAAGGAGGAGGGACGAGATGGATCTTGAAGAGGCTCGCGAATGGTTGAACGGGAGTCGGTCGATGTGTAACCTCGTCGCGCAACACCCGTTTGAATCGTGGCAGGTACGCATCGCTCAAGCGGACGCGGCGATGGTCAAGCAAGCCTACTGGATCGTGAGGGCGCACAAGGAAGGGCTTGTGGAGCGTGGCGAAGGCTCAGGCAACCGGAGGGAGGAGCCGTGATTGATACGCTTGCGATCATCAAGCATTGGGCTGACCAGGGCTTACTCGTCGAAGGTGGCTGGCAGTCGTTCAAAGCCGTAGTCCTACCGGCCGATGCGTCCAAGACGCAGGTCTCCGAGACGAGGAAGGCTTTCTTCGCCGGGGCACAACACCTCTTCTCGTCGATGATCGGGATGATGGACAGCGACACCGAGCCGACTGCGAAGGACCTACAGCGCATGGATGCGATCAACGTGGAGCTGAAGAAGTTCATAGAAGATTTCAAGCGAGGGCTCGGACATGGAAACTGACCAGATCGTGATGACGATAACGCCCGCCTTCAAGAAGCTCTCGCCAGAGACGCGCAAAGCCCTCATCCGTGCCGTGGACGCACTCCATCGGGCCGCAAAGAACGGATACTTCGGGCCTGTGGCGAAGGCCCAGGTAACGCAGACGGAGGAGAAAACCAATGCCTGACGAGACCAAGGCCCGCGAGGTCGGGCCGCTGGAAGAGACGCTCGCGGAGACGGTGAGCCGGTTAGCCGACAACCTCGGCAAGCACCTCGCGAAGGCCGGCGCTGGCCGGCTGACGCGGCTGGAAGAGCGGATGGCCCGGCTGGAGGCCGACCGCACAGACCGCACCCACGACGAGCACGAGCGGCGGCTGACGCGGCTGGAGGAGCACGACCACGCGGCTATGCTCATGGATATGGACGTGATAGGCGCGAACGCACAGCGCGTCGAACAGAGCATCGCGAAAGGAGAAACCGATGTCAAAGCTGGGGGAGTCTTTGAGGGACATGAAGGCGGCGACGGCGGAGCAGATCAACGGGGCACAGGAAACGGCGAAACTGCTGAAGCCGTCGAGAGAAGTCAGCCTCGTGCTCACGAAGTTGGACGAGGCAGTGATGTGGCTTCAGCGGACGGAGAACCAAGCCACATCTCACATTCCAACCACGCGGAACGTGGCGCAGTAGCTCCGGGGGACGCGCAAGGAGGGGCGCCCCCCGAGCCCGAGATCATCCGACTCGCAAAGGCGTGCGGCCGTTGGCTGAACGCCGAGGCCGGGACCGATTACCAGCGCGATGCTCTCAAGGGGCTGTCCGCAGCCTACCTGTCCGCAGCCTACGAGGACTGGTGTCAGGTGCGCCATATATCCGCCGAGCCTGCCCCCACGGGAGGGGCTACTACGTGCTAACGCCAAGGCAACTTCTCAAACGGGTAGAACTGGCGGCCAGAGAAGGCCGCTGGGTTCGCTTGGAAAAGATCATTAACTTCTGGAGCAGCGGCCTTCCCGCTATAATCGGCGTACTCCGTGTGCTCAACCCAGCGTTATTGGCTCTGAACGGTTGGAGTGTAATCGTTTGGGGCAACTACAACTGGCTGTCGTGGACGGCGCTCACCGCTATAGCTATGAGCACCTACGCTATCTGGTTGCCTTACCCCCAGCTAAAGGAAACCACCCATAGGCTTAGAGACTTCGGTCTACGGCTTGGCCACCACACCTTCTCTATGCACGTTTACAACCGCACGCTGTTTCCCCGGTGTAGCCACCTTCACTTTAGCGAAATCCGCCACGGTTCAGTCGCGCAATTCGTCTTCTTCGTGCTACTACACCCGTGGCAGGTTACCACGAAAGTCAGCCGGACAACCAAAAGGGCCAGCCAATGAACGTATTCGATTATATCGCAGTCACTTCCGGCGTGCTGATTATCGCCGTGTTCCTTTGGCTGTCGGTAACCATTGGCTGGCAAACGAAGAGAAGGAAGGAGCGCAGAATGCCAGAAAAGCCCATCTGCAAAGACGGGGGTAACGGTCAACCTTGCCCCCACTTCAAGATAGCTGAGCATAGCCCTTCCGGCGAGGAACGCTGTACGTTCTTTCCCGGTGGGGGTATGCCCGACCGGCCCTTGCGTATCTACCCGGTGGCATGCATGGGCCACCCAACCAAGAAGCCCACAGGAAGCGCACGGATATGAGACGCCAACCACCCGAAAGTAGAGAGGCACCTGAAAGGGCTCGTCGCCGTTTTGTGTTTCTTTGGAAGCGGTGTATCAAGTGTCACGAGGAGTTCCGGTTTGAAGGCTCTTGGATGCTCCGTGGCTATTTTAACGCACCCAACCTTCCTCGGGGGTGGATAACGCGGTTCGTCTGTTACGAATGTTGTCACGAGGAGAGCACACCAGAAAAAGCCGCAAGAGTCATTCTTGAGCAAGTAAGCAGAGGCCAGTACAAGGCAACTCTCACGTAGCCTTGGAGGCTTAAATGAGAATAGTCCTCCGACAAGCAGTTCTGTGGTACATTGTGTTGGGCACTGGATACGCGGTGCAGGTTCATTATCAACTGCAAACGACTGAAGTAGAGGCTCGGCTAGCTCATCACGCCATGCAGCAGTCCATAGACAGTTTGCGGATAACGGTAGCCCAATGGGAGGCGCTCATACAGCCCCTACAAGAAGCGCCCCGTACAAGGGTGACCGTATCCTTTTACCAAGCGGTAAGAGAGCAGACCGACAGCACGCCCGATCTTACGTCCAGCATGACGCGCATCCAGCCAGAGCGTGCCGGGCGCTACAAAGCCCTTGCGGTTTCACACGATCTACTGAAGCCGAAGGGCTTTCTACGTTACGGCGATTGGGTCATGCTGGTAGGGGCCGGGGACAGAGACGGCTTTTACCAGGTCTATGACACTATGAACAGGCGGTGGAACCAACGGGTAGACATCCTAGAATCGCTGGCTTACAGTGACAGCTACCTGCATGAGGATGTTCTGCTGTTCCGTGTAGACCCGGCGACCATAGCCAACGTGTTCTAACCGGTCGTTAGGAGGGTTTTGGTAATCACGTAGAAGGCAGTTACCTTTAGGGTAGTGGCGGCAGCCATCAGCTTGTTGTAGCCCACAGCATAGAGACGCGAGCCAAAGCAAGCGGTTGAAAACCAAAGATACCTAGCGAGCCCATACGGGACATGTAACCTACAGATACCGAGCGAGCCGAATGTTACGCGTGGAGCCTAAGAATGTTTAGCGAGCCATGTTCCGTCTGTAACCCAACTATCACGTGCTCAGCTATAAGGTGTCTGTAGCCCAAGTATTGAGTGCGAGCTCAACTGCCTGTTTGGAACCCAAGATTCCCAAGCGAGCCGTAGTATACGTGAAACCCGATGCAACCAAGCGAGCCGTAGGTATGCTGAAACCCAACCCGCCAGTGCGAGCCCCCTACTGTTTGAAAACCCATCAGAACCAAGCGAGCCTTAGACGGGGTGTAACCCATAGATTGTCGGCGAGGCATAAGGGGGATGACACCCACCCAAATTCTTCGAGGCCAACAGCTTCGATGTAGCCCATGATCAGATTGCGAGCCAATAAGCGAATGAACCCCAATAACCGCCTTGCGAGCCAAAGTCAAAATGTAGCCCCGTGATCAAGTAGCGAACCATAGAATATGTGAACCCCAAATCCCGCAGTGTGAGCCGTGTATCATTTGAACTCCAATATGGCACTGCGAGCCAAAAAGTTGATTGAACTCCAATAGAGCTTTGCGAGCTAATTAATCAGTGAACCCCTAGTGAAGCTTTGCACACCATAGGGTAGGTGAACCCCAATACTTCTTCTGTGCACCTAGAAGGTGGTGAACCCCAAATTCCCAGTGCGAGCCAACAAGAAGTTGTAACCCGTGTGATACTACGCGAGCCTATCGTCTTGTACAGCCCAATGGAACGGTGCAAGACACAAGCCCTGTGAAACCCAGATGCCTGTTTCGAGCTTCAGTGCCAGTGTAACCCGGCGACACCTTGCGAACCACGCAATGTCTGGAACCCATATGTCTAGTGTGAGCCCAAGATAGAATGTAAACCATCCAGCGATTTGCGAACCAAGATAGGAGTGAAACCTAACATTACCACGTGAGCTTCTGGATGTATGTATCCCAAACCTCGCCATGTGTAGTCCAACCCCCAAGTAGGAGGCGATCCAAGTGAAGCGCAAAAGCCCTATTCCAGATGAAGCCCAGAAGAATTCTGCGAGCCCGGAATTGAATGAAACCCAGGAAGTGGATGCGAGCCCAGCTTCTACTGAACCCCAAGTTCTCAGTGCGAGCCCTCTTCCGATTGAACCCCATACCACTCCTGCGGCACTGCCCGCCGACGCTGCTTTACCCACACCCGGGTCCTGGGAGATCCGCCTGTTGGTGGACTCCTACTACTCGATCCAAGACCTGCGGATCGAGAATGGAAACCGTATTAAGGGCCTAGTACGCGACTACGGCGTAAGCGAAGAGCACGCTGGGTCACTGCACAACATGATCATTGCTGGTCTCACCACCGTCGAGAAGGACATCGCCAGCCGCATACGTCGCTATATCCGGCCAATGCCCATTTACAAGCTCTGGGTTGGCCCACACGTGAAGGGGGTGGCGGAAGTGCTGGCCGGGGCCATGATCGCTGGTATTGAGGACATTGGCCGGTTCGCTACGATCTCGAAGCTCTGGAAGTTCTGCGGGGTGGGCATGGAGGTTGTTCCCGGAACGGAGGAAGCTGAGAGTATTCAAATGCGCATCCAGCGTAAACGACGCGGTGAGAAGATCACCTACTCACCCTTCCTCCGTACCACCCTCTGGAAGATTGGCGAGAGCTTCAACAAGATCGCCGACCGAGGCTATTACGGCAAGCGGTTGGCTCAGTATAAGAACGCTGAGCTTGCCAAGGTCCTCGCTGAGGGGTGGAAGGTGCTGCCCCAAGCCGCCATCGACGCTCTGCCCGTGCACAGCGTGGAATACGGTGGTGACAAAGGTAAGGACGACAGCAACCGGGTGGTCTACCCCAACGCCAAGTTCATGTCGCAGGGTCACCTGCACAACCGGGCCAAGCGCAAGACGGTCAAGCTGTTCGCCTCACACCTGTGGACTGTATGGCGTGAAATTGAGGGACTCCCGGTGTCCGAACCCTACATTGTGGCCACCCAGCCGAACCTGCACCACTTCTACGCCCCGCCGGGATGGGGCGAAAACGCACCGGAGGCGTAAGCAATGACCAAGCCACTTGTGGAACCACGTACAGACACCATCTGGGTAGGCAACTTCTCAAAGCTAAAACCAGCCGACTTTGGCATGCCCGACTTCCACGGGCGCTTTCACCCAGAGATCGTGGCACAGGCCATATTGCGTTACCACCCGAGATTTGTGCTGGACCCGATGGCGGGTGGTGGTACTACGATTGATGTATGCCGAATGTTAAAGACGGCGTACATCGCCTACGACATTGACCCGCGACGCCCCGAGATAAACGAGGGCGAGGTCTGGCGGTTAGAGCCCGGCCACCTACCCGCCAAGGCCGATATGCTAGTGCTTCACCCACCGTACTGGGATGCCATACAGTATGGGTCTCCTATGGACCAAGCGGCAACGGTAGAGGAGTTTGCACGACTGTTTGGCCTCGTAGTGGATGGGTGCCTGCCGCACCTTACTACCGGGGCACACGCGGTGCTGGTGATTGGCAACGTCTACAAGGATAAGCAGCAGGTCCCGTTGGATATGTACTGCATGCGCGAAATGATGGAGCTGGGCTTCGTTATACGCGGCCGCGTTTGCAAGGACTTCGGGGAAACCAAAGGGGGTGCCAAGCGGGGGCAGGCGTTGTTCGATCACCGTGCGCTGAAGAATGGCTACTGGAGGTTTTCGTGGGAGCAGGTATTTTTTCTTCAATGGAGGCCGTAGATGGTAATCACGATTGCTAGAGAACCAGGTGCCTCATTCAGTGACACCCTCGTCTTTGACAATCTCAGCGAAGAGTTTGTCATACACGTTAAGGGAAACAACCTGCTGATCCTGAACAAACCTTTCAGGGTGGCTACTAGCCGGGACGGGAGTGGAACCTCTATAACTGTGCACCACAGCGAGGAACTCCAGGCCATCCGCATGCGCATGCCGGAATGTTTCAGTAAGAAGTAGTAGCGCCTCAGCGTGAGCTTTGCTATATTACTGGTAACACACAAAGGGGGTCCAAATGGGCAAGCAACCGGCAAAGAAGAAGGTGGCAACGCAACTGCTCACGCCAATACCGCGTGCCAAAGTCCTGAGCAGTAACATCGCCAGCGTTGGCTACGACGTGGCGCTGAAGGTTCTGGAGGTCGAGTTTCACGGGGGTCGCATCTACCGTTACAGTGGGGTCCCCGCCAGCGTGCACAAGAACCTCGTGACAGCGACAAGTGTCGGCAGCTTCTTCCACACCGACATCCGCGACCGCTACCCTACCACGAGGATTGACGCCAATGCCAAGGGGCCAAAAGCAAACGGCTGACAGCGTTGTCATGGAAGAGCGGCTGGTTACCTGCCAGCATCTGCAATGTCGCTTTGTATTCAAGGCTATGCAGCCTCAAGGAGTAGCAGAGGTTGCCGTTGCCTGTCCGCACTGCGGCAAGATGACGGGGGGCATCTTCCGGTGCCAGTAAACAGGCTAACGGTACGCTGGGCCGACATGTTCGATGTTACCCTCCGTGCTAAGGCGGATAGAGCCCCTGACGGAGTGTTCGTTACGACGTGCGGTGTGGTTAGGAACGACAAGCTGATAATGGGAGCGGGGGCGGCAAGGCAGATGCGGGAAAGCTTCCCCAAAGCGCTCCTGTTGAGCACTATGCACGGACTCGGCCACAACGAGCTCAACGAGGCGGCTGGCCTTGCAATAGCAAAAGCCGGTGTCGGAAAGGCTGTAGGAAAGCTGTCCATCGGCGGCGCACAGACATACCGCTATGGCTCCGTTGCCGTGGCGCACACGCGGTTAAAGGGGTGGAAGCAAAGCATGGTCCTCGGTTGTTTTCAGACCAAGTATCATTACAAGTACCGGGCCGACCCTGACCTCATTGGCTTCTCGTGTGACAGGCTGAACGAGCTAATACTGGAGTGGAACCTCAAACGGGTTTACCTGAACTATCCGGGCATCGGCCTAGGGGGGCTACCCATAGCTATGGTGGAGAAGATTTTGTTGAGGCGGCTGTTCCTTAGCCGTGTTACGCTGTTTCGGCAGAAGAAGCCTAGAAGGAGTATGGCCAACCCAAATCCGGTATACTTCAAAACGGAGGAGTATCTAAATGAAGCCTGAGAAGACAGGGAAACGCCGGATGGTGCACTGTATCAGCGCTCGACGTATTAACGGCGTAGGCCTCGCTGCGCTGGGCCTGCACGTGGAGCCGGTTGCCCAGAGTGACGCGCCCAACGTGACGTCACTGAGATTTACCTTCAGCAAGCGGCACCCGGTGGACACGGAGATGTACGAACACATCAGCGGGACGTGGAAAGCCATCTTGGCGGGACCGGGGGAAGTGTTCAGCGTTGCCCGCTACGTGTACGACGCCGATGACCGTAAGGAAGCCTTCCACAAGGCGGCGCTGCGTGGTGTCAACTCAATCCTTGGGTGGTCGCCCAAGTCGGTGCGCACACGGCTCTGGCAAAAGCTCTGGCAGGCACAGGCGAACGCGGTGGCCTTTGCCCCGATCACGCCAAAAGACGGGGAAGCGACTGCGGCTGCGGTAGCAGCGGAGCTATCGGTTAAGGTCCAGTACCTGGTGAACTTCTGCGCTGTGCGTGGGCTCCTGGAAGACGGGACGTTTACGTTCCCGGATGGGGATGTTTGGGAGGCGGAGCGGTGACCATACTACTCAACGACGTGCAGCGGGCCAACCAACCCTACCTCAAGAGACTCCAGCAAATAGTCCTGGAAGTTATGGCAAGCGGCTATTTCATCAATGGCCCCCATTGCGAGAAACTGACACAGCGGCTCAAAGATCGCTATGGGTTCAGGCACTGTATTCTGTGTAACAGCGGTACGGATGCGCTGCTGGCCGCTTTTCAGGCGTGCGGTATGTCTAAGGACTCCATCGTCTATGCCCCGGCGTATACATACCATACGCCGGTCGCCGCAGCAATGCTGACCGGTTACCGGGATATACATCTGGTAGACACGGAGGCGGGGAGGCCGCTTTCGCCTATCTGCTATCCCAGTACAGACGCAGAGCACATCCAGGTCATCGTAGACCTTTTCGGGGAGGCCAACCGGGGCATCGTAGACCTTTTCGGGGAGGTCAACCGGGAAGCGTCGCCTAACATGTACAACCGCTTTGAGATTTACGACGCGGCACAGTCCTTTGGGCAAAAGTTCCCGGTGGCAAACAACGTGATTGTGTGCCTGTCGTTCTATCCAACCAAGAACCTAGCCGGTATGGGAGACGGCGGCGCCGTGCTGTTCCAGGATAACATGCTGCTAGAGGGAATGCACTCCTCTTTGCGGCAAGGCGTCAGCAAAGAGAGCAAGCTGATTTGTGAGCTGGTAGGGTGCAACTCCCGGCTGGATGAATTGCAAGCCGCCGTCCTCAACGTAAAGCTGGACTACGTGGACGAACAGATAACGTTCCGGCGGAAGGCGGCCACCGTCTACAATATATACCTGCGTAAGACCTGCCTGACCCCCGAGATTAGAACTGAGCATCTAAACGGGGCCGCCGAGCACACGTTCAATCAGTATGTTGTCAAGTTTGACACCGAGCAGGCCCGCGACCGTGCTCGCTCTGCCTTGCTCAGGCAAGACATCGGCTGTGCCATTTACTACCCACAGCCGATCAACAAACAGCCGTTCTGGTACCGCTTTAAGGGACGCACCAAGGCCACACCACGGGCTGAGGAGTGGTCGGCCCGCAGTTTAGCCCTCCCGTTCTTTTACGGCATCACGGAGGAAGAGCAGCGTATCGTAGCCGCATGTATTGTAGCCTCACAGTAGTAACCTTGTCTCCCCTAGGTGGCCCTATGCGTAACCGGGTAAGGAAGATCGCCAAGTTCCGGGATCGGCGTGAACCGATCAAAGCCCTCTGCTCGGCCGTGCTCATCCAGGCGTTCCGCGACTTGGTTATGAGAACGGTTAACCACGAGAACACGGAAGAGAACACGCGGGCCCGCGCATCGGCCAAGAAGTTTCTAACTGGTCGGTCCAGGTGGTTGGCGGTTATCGCAAACGGGGCCGGTTACGATGAAGAGGTTGTACGGCAAAAAACGCATGCGCTCACGGAGGGGCGGCTTAAAGTGCCCAAACGGTTGGTAAGGGCAGGGTAAAGTAGCTTCACCAATCCGCCTGCGGGGCTCACCCTTGCGTTAAAAGGGTAAGCTCGGGATAAGTTAGGGGTAAGGTGTAATGAACCAAAATAGCCGGACGGGTGAAAGTCTAAAGGGCAAAGCCGATAAAAGGGTCGGTAAAGGGCCAAACGGCGACGAAGAAAAAGCCGAGGAGCCACCGGATAAAACACCCCGTTGTGCCTTCAAAGACTGCTTAGAACCTCGCTACGTGTGCCAGGAGAAGGCAGAAACCAGGAGCTCCAAGAAGGGCTGGATCGTGGTGACTACCTCATACGCTCACTGTGAGAAGCATCACGAAGAGTACCTGAATCCACCGGCCCCCAAGCGCAAGGTCAAGTCGCTGGTGAGCATTCCGCAGCGGGCGACGCCGGTTGCCACGCAGAAACAGTCGGCCTACAAGAAGCGGCAAAAGCGGTGGCAGGCTCAGCAAGGCAAACTGGAGCGGGAGAAGGCCAGGAAGGCCAGGAAGCCGGTATACGATAACGCCAAAGCTGAGAACCCGGGGAACGTAAATTCTTGGAAGCCGAGAAACGCGCTCTCTGGGAAACTGGTAACCGACAACGATGAAACTGGGAAGTTGGCGGACGGCTACATCGCTGAAATGATGAAGTACCTGAAGGACAGGGATAGGTAGGAGGTAGTGTCGTTGAAAACGGGTTTGGGTTTTGGGTCTTCGTGGTTGCTTTGGTTTAGAACCGGGGCGGCACCAGGACCGGGCGACCACGGGTTTTGGTTTTTCGTGGTCGCCTTGGTTTCGCGCGGCGGTTTTTCGCGCGAAACCAGCAGTTTGCGAAAAGCAACTCTCGCGTTATTAATACCCTCAGCGGTTTTTTGCTGAGGGTATTAATTACCATTACCAATCATGTGCTTTTTTGCTTTTTTTTCGGGGGGGTGG
>C687J35021_10000498_pt1 | contig 30685 bp, 45 predicted proteins | sample RifCSPhighO2_12_FD_35021 | JGI IMG/M metagenome (IMG submission 35021) | reverse complement strand
AAAAATCCATCTGTTTATACAAAAAATCGCCAGAAGGCAATGTTGGATAGGGCTTATAAACTTGGTGGAGATAAAGCTACTAGAGAGCTAGCTAAGGAATTTTGGAGAAAATGATACCGAAAGGCTTGTTGGCTGAAATTAAACGATGGATGAAGGAAGGGTTGTATGGATACCTTCAGGTAAATTTTTCCAATGGAATCATTAAATCAGTAAATAGATTTCAGACAGTTAAGCCGGAGGATTTAGTTATCTCAATAGATATGGCTAAACTTGCACCAAGTAGTATAATTAATTTAACGGGTACTGAGAGTTCCGCTAAAACCTCTCTGTCTTCATAAGTTGTTGCAAGTCATCTAGGTAGACTATAAATACCTTGGGAGAATGAATGGCTGATGAAGTGAAGGTTACTGAGACACCGAAAGTCTCTGATGGTGAACCGATCATTGATAATTTCAGATCAGCAGTAGAGAATGCGGTTATTCACGCGAATGAGACGCCGAATATCGTGGTGGATGAGGTTGAAGTCAGAGAGCCAGTTGAAGAGAAGGTTGAAGAACCCGATCAGCTCTCCGAAGTAGACCGAATTAAACAAGCGGTACAAAAGCGAATCAATCAAGTGGTAGCCAAGCAGAAGAGCGCAGAAGAACAGTTGGCAGATGCTCAGGCTGAAATTGCAAGGCTGAAAGCTTCCAATAACACTTCGGTTGCAGATAAGAAGGGTGATGAGGTTCCAACTATAGAACAAGTGGAAGCTTATATCATCCGAATGAGGGAGGAAGGCAATGTTAAGGAAGAGATTGCCGCAACCCGCTACCTTATCAAGCTTGAAAAAGAAGCCGCAATTAAAGAGGTTGAAGGTAAGCAAAATGCTGTGCAAAATGAAGCTAAGGAGCGTGCCAATAAAGAAAGTGCTGCTCTTTTAGATCTTGCGAAAGATTACATTGTTTATGATAAGGATGGTAAGCCAGATATGAAATCTGAACTTACTCTATCTAATCAGAAAGGTAAGCTTTTCCAGATCGCAATGGGGTTATATAATGATAATGAACTCCGCAAACTCTACTATAACGATCCAGATCGTGTAAACGGTTTTCGTCGCGCTGTATCTGATGCTTATCGTGAAATTCACCAACAAGGATTAATTAATACTCCCAAGGTAGATGGACTTGAGACTGTAGTGCGCTCTGCTCGCGCTGCATTAGCTGAACCTGATGCTCAAGAAGCTGAACCAGATTCTACACAGTCTCCATCCAATCACCTCTCTGACGCTGAAAAAGTGAGAGATGAAATCAAACAACGGAANAAATTGCGGAACTCCCGCACTCCTTCCAGATAAAATGGAGTAATTTATGGGACAACAGGTATTTGCGACAAACTCGCTTGGCGGGTTCTTCACAAACAACACCCTGTCTCAACAGTTGCGCTACAAAGCTCAGTCCATGCAGAAATTTCGGCAATTTGTCGATTTTGAAGCGGCTGCTGGAGCTAACCGTGGTAACAAGGTGTTCTTTGATAAAATCTCGAACATCTCTACTGCGGGTGGAACACTTGTTGAAACGGATACGATTCCTAAGAGGAACTATACTATCCTCCAAGGAACTTTGACTATGACTGAGTATGGGAATTCAATTCCTTACACTCAGAAGGTCAAAACCTTGGCAGATATTCAGGTTCCTGAAACGGTTAGAACTGTGCTTACTAACGATATGAAGGTTGTGTTGGACTCTGCGGCCGCAACGCAGTTTATGACCAACGATTATATCGCTACTATCACAAATACGGCCACCACGACATTTGGTTCAAGCGGTACGAAGGTTGCTACCGCCGGTGCTAACATGTCGGACAAAAACGTGCGCGACATCATTGATCAGATGAAGAAGGGGTTTGTTCCCACTCGCTCCAATGATGGACTGTATGTTTGTGTGGCTTCCACGAACTCAATCAGAGGGTTGTATGACTTCTTTGAGTCTAAAGCTCAATTAACCACAATGGATCCGCTTTATATCGGGGAAGTTGGACGTTACTACGGCTGTAGATTCGTTGAAGAAACCAACTTCCTCTCAAACACCGATGGATCAAATGGGCTGTATGGCGAAGCCTGTTTCTTTGGTGCGGATGCGGTTCGTGAGGGTGTTGCTATTCCTGAAGAAATCCGAGTGGGGATTCCCACTGACTTTGGTCGCGATCAGGCAATCGCTTGGTATGCATTACTTGGATTCCAGCAAGTTTGGAGTCAAAGCGGCATATTAAACGGTCAGGCTGACGGTCAAACTCGTATCATAACTGTCGATTCACTATAAGAAAGGGGAATAGCTACCATGTCACAAGGCGGAAGAAGTTATTCAGACCAATCTTATGGTGCTCATAAGATTATCAATATCGGCGGTTTGTCAGGCGCAACTCAAACCCTCGCCACTAACGGAGTATATGCTTCTCATCAGTTTATGTTTCCAGCGAAACTGATTGCCGCAAAACTTCGTTTTGGTGGGAATGCTATCGTGAATGGGCCGACCGACTTAACTCAGAATACTGAGTTCCAGTTGTTCAAATCCACCGATAGCGGAACGGGTCTTGAGGCAGTACTTGGTACGGCTGATGGGCTAGGCGCTACTGGGACTTGGGTGTTTACTGACCCTGGTCTCAATGGTGCTGATTTTGCTCTCAGCGCAACCCCTACGTCATTCAACACTGGAGATATGGTTATCTTCACGGCTGAAGGTGCGTGGGACGATCCTCTTAACCTCACTGTAGAACTTGAGGTTTTTGAGACGTTTGTCGAATCAGATAGTTAAGTAAGCGGAAATGGGGGAGGATGGCGATAAGCTGTCCTCCCCCAAAATCCTATAACTCCAAAAAGGAGAGAGATTGAAATCAGTTTTAGTTGCTAGACATGCTGCTTTTGGTGACATGATACATGTCAGTCACATTCCCCGCCTCCTCAAAGAAAATGGCTATGACTTCGTTGGTTTCTCTACCGGAAAACGGGGAGCAAATATTCTAAAGAATAACCCATTTATTGATCGACTCCATTACGCAGAACTCGGAGACTTCACTAAGGCTCTCGGAATAGACTACTTTAATACTCGCCTAGCCGTCATAGGAAGGGAATATGATACTGTCATTAACCTGAACCAGATCATTGAGGTTGGCGTCCTCCCCGGCCAATTCCAGAAGGAATATTTCTTAGATCAGAAGACTAGAGATAGGATGGGTGGGGACAATTATTACGATGTAGCTACTAAGGCCGCAGGATTCCATCACTTGGTTGGTAAGTATAGGGGTGAGCTTTACTTTTCTAAATCAGAAGAAAGAGTTGTTGGGAATTATCTAGCTAAGTATCAGGACAAGTTTAAGGTGTTGATCAACCTCTCCGGATCTTCTCCTCATAAAGTATTCGTTCAATCTAAGGAAGTCATTGATAGGATTATGGATACCTATTCTGATGCCCAAGTATTTACCACAGGGGATAAACTCTCCGAAGGTATAGATTCCAAGCGAGAGGGTGTGATTCACCTATCCGGCCAGATGCCATTTCGTCAAGTCCTCCTTATGGCAAAGTACATGAACTGTGTCATAGGCACAGAATCCGGTATGATGTGCGGGGCAAGTTGTCATGGAACACCTACTATCCAGCTACTGACTGCCGCTTCAATCAATAACCATGTGAAGTATGCGGAGAATGATCATAGTTTGCAATCTCCCGCTCGCTGTTCTCCATGCCATAAGAATCCATATGATTACTGGGGATGTCCCACAAAGGATAACTATCCACTATGTGTATTCTTTGAGGTGGATAAAATAATGGAACAATTTGAAAGGATATATGAAAAATGATAGACATTTATTCTCATAAAGAAGGCTGTATACAAAAAGTAGAGGAGATTCAAAATGAAAGAAGTTAAGGTTCTTGTTGAAATGATTTCAGATGATGCTCAGTATCTTTATGTAATAACAAGAGATGATGCTCGTATGAATGATAAGGTAATGATTGAAATAGTTAAGTCCATCTTTGATAGAATTTCAATTCTTTCAAATTCTGCAAAAGCGTCTCTTGAAAATAAATAGGCGCTTTTAAATGGATTACATCCAGTGTAGAGAGCTTCAAAAGCTCAGCATGAGGCAGAAACAAGCATGCCCTCTCTGCGGTCAACTCCAAACCATCATGATGAGGGGAAAGGTTCGTGATCTAGAAGACAAGACAATTAACGTGGTTGGAGATAGAGGATATTCATTTTGCAACTGTCGCAATATATTCTTCACTGATTGGAAAAACATCGACCTTGCAGTTTACGACATCGACTACCTTGAATCTGAGGGCGGAGATGATGGGGACAAATCCTCCAGATTGATGGAAGTTCAGAAGCAGTGGGAGGTTGTACAGAAGTTTGCTCCGAAGCCCAAGAGCCTTCTCAATGTAGGCGACTACGAGGACACCTTCCTAGACTACTTGTCTAAGAATAACTGGTCGAACATGAGTCTCACCACTATTGACATCATTCCTCGTAAGTCCAAGCATAAGCTCATAACTGGTAACTTTGAGGATTACGAGTTCTCCGAGAAGTTCGACATCATTTGGATGTCTCACTTCATAGAGCACACCAAGAGTCCTAAGGATGCATTACTTAAGGCTAAATGTCTTCTTAACCCCGGTGGAATCATATTCAACGCCATGCCAGATACTCACCATATTAACTGGTCTGATCCGCTTGCATGGTACTGGATGGTACAGGAGCATCACACCCTTTGGAATATGTATGATTGGATAGATTTTGCGAAGGAGGAGTGCGGACTAGAATGTATCTATGGAAACATCAGCACAGATGTCCTAGAATTAGGTAAAAATTACAGTTGGATTAACGAATCGAGGACGATATTCAAACTGGAGGATTCTAAATGACAACTGGCAAACTAGATTATATTTGTACTCTTAAGGTTTATGAGACTGGAGTTTTTGTATGTAATCATAATCTTGAACATGTTGGTGGTTTATGTGATGGTTGTTGTCCTCAGAATGGTATTGTAAATATTGGATGTGAACATCCTAATTTTGTTCCAAACAAGATTTCTGAAATACCAAAAAATGTAGTAAAGGCAATAGCCTTAAAAAGATTGATTAATTTATTTCCAGATTGTCTTAATGAAGATAACTCTGTGAAATCTCCAAAAGAATATACTGGTTATGAAGATGGAAGTATGGGTTATAGGATGGGGCCAGGTGAGGATTACATGTTTATTTACAATGTATATACTGGTGGAAGATTTTATGAAGGAGAAGAATTAGAAGCATATAATGATACTTTAATTAAAGAATTAAGAGCTTATAAAAAATGACAACTGGCATCGTAATACTTCACTATATCAAGGAAGATTTAACTAAGGCTTGTATTCAATCTATTAAGGAGAACACTCCACCAGATTTATACAATATCTATGTTGTAGATAATAATTCTCCTATTCCTCTAGAACAGATGGATGGGGTAACGGTTATTCGTAATGATTCTCGTTATTCAACTTCAGGCATGAACTTTGGTTTCTACTATGCTTTGTATGAATCATTTGGCGAATGTGACTATATTGTGAATTTAGACAATGACACACTAGTCCACAAAGGTTGGCTTGAACCTCTCACCAAGGAAATGGAGGAGCATCCCACCACTGGAATTTGCGCTGGAAAGCAGTGGAACAAAGAGGGTACTGATTTCTACTCAGTAGGCTCTGATCTATCCGGCTACATCTACCGTAGTTGGCCTACAGAGCGCACCGAAGTCAATTGGCTCCAAGGATCCTTCCATATGTACCGAGCTAAGATGATGAGGATGATAGGACTACAGGATACTCGCTATCAGGACTACTGTTCCGACTCTGACTATTGCATTCATGCGTTAGACAGAGGATGGGACGTAGTATTTGTTCCAGAGTCTAACATCACTCACTTTGGCGGAACCTCATACCGTGAGTATCCAGTTGAACGAGCAGATGACTTAGGCGCTCTCAAATCCAAGTGGTTCGGTACAAAATTTAATTACTTAGCAAATATTCTCCCAATCAACTCTCAGGAACATCTATATGGACAATCAATTTACAAGGAGTCTCGCAGATGAAATGTATGATATGTTCTAATCCAATCTCCCCATTCATTGACTTTGGCAAGCAGCCTATCGCCAATGGATTCCTCCATGAGTCTGAGTTTAAGGATGAATACTTCTTTGACATGAAGGTTGCTTTCTGTACCAAATGCTTCATGGTTCAACTTACAGATCAACCAGATCGTTCCCAAATGTTTCATGAGAACTATGCATTCTACTCATCATCTTCTAAGCACATGGCTAATCACTTTGAGAAGTTTGCTAATGATGTAATTGACCGCTATCAACCAAAGTTTGTTGTTGAAATAGGTAGCAATGATGGAATTCTATTGAAGCATTTTGCAAGTAGAGGAATAGAACACCTTGGTTTTGAACCATCTGAGAATGTAGCGACCATTGCTAGACAAAATGGAGTTAATACAATTTCAGCTTTTTTTGATGGAAATATTCAGAATACAAGGAAAGTCGACGTAATTCTATCGGCTAATGTTATGGCTCATATTCCAGATTTACATTCTGTATTGAGAGGGGTTAAGAATTTATTGAAGTATGATGGGGTATTAATCTTTGAAGATCCATACTTAGGAGATATCTTGGATAAGACCTCGTATGACCAAATCTATGATGAACATGCTTTTTATTTTAGTATTACTTCGCTAAGTTATCTACTTAATCAGCATGATATGGAAATTATAGATGTCCATCCTCAAAAAACTCATGGCGGGTCTATGAGGTATACAGTAGCTCATAGTGGAATGTATAAGATAAATAAATTTGTTAATTTCATGTTAGTAAAAGAGAAAATTAATAATTTTCATAAACAAGAAACCTATGAGAACTTTAAGGATAATGTTGAGAAATCAAGAAACAAATTAGTAAATCTTATTCTTAAGATAAAGTCTAAAGGACATCAAGTTGTTGGATATGCGGCAACCGCTAAGAGTGCGACTATCACCAATTACTGCGGCATTCGCCACAACTTAATTGACTACATCTGTGACACAACCCCAATCAAGCAGGGTAAGTTTAGTCCGGGTTCTCACATTCCAATTAAGCCATATCAGGAGTGGTTAGATAATCCTCCTTCCCACACATTACTGTTTGCTTGGAATCATTCTAAAGAAATAATGGAGAAAGAAGCCGGATATACAGGTAAATGGATATCTTATGTTCCGAAGGTTGCCATACTTTGATGAAGCTATCTGATCCCAAAGCCTCATATTTAGAACATAAGTATCAGATAGATTCGGCAATTCAAAAGGTGCTGGATAGTGGCTCTTATATATTGGGGGATGAGGTTAGAAAGTTTGAATCTAACTTCTCAAAATACATAGGGGTTCAACATGCTGTTGGGGTTGCCAGCGGAACAGATGCATTATGGCTTGGTATGAAAGCATTGGGAATTGGTAGTGGTGATGAGGTTATAACTGTATCTCATACTGCGGTGGCTACAGTTTCTGCAATTATTATGACTGGTGCAATGCCAGTATTAGTAGATATTGAACAGAGAGGTTTTAATATAGACCCAAAGAATATAGGGAAAGCTATTTCACATAAAACCAAGGCAATATTGCCAGTGCATTTATATGGCAAACCATGCAATATGGATGAGATTAAATTAATAGCAAAGAAGAATAGACTTCATGTAATTGAGGATTGCGCTCAATCAACTGGAGCTGAAATTAATCAAGAGAAGGTTGGTAGTATCGGAACCATTGGTTGTTTTAGTTTTTATCCAACGAAGAATCTCGGGTGCTTTGGAGATGGAGGAGCCATCACGACCAATAGTAAGAAGCTGTATGAGAAGCTTCTATTGCTCCGTCAATATGGATGGAAGAAGCGGTATGTAAGTGAGATTCATGGGTATAACTCCAGGTTGGATGAGATACAGGCCGCAATCCTAAATGTTAAACTCAAATATTTGGATATTGATAATAACAGGCGGAGGGATATTGCTAAATCTTATGGAACTTGTGATGAAGATTCAGTCCATCATTTATATGTAATAAAATGTAGGAATAGGGAAAGTAAAATTAAATATTTAAAAGATAGGGGAATCAAAACAGCAATTCATTATCCAGTCCCAATACATAAACAACCCGCCTATCGTGATTTAGTTAGAGTCTCGGGAAGCATGAAATATACAGAGCTTGCTTCAAAGCAAGTTTTGTCCTTACCAATGTATCCACAGGTGGAGTTATGATTAATAATGTTGAGTTGATTAAGATAAATTATATAAGTGAAATGAATGGAGATATCTCATTTTTAGAGACACCATTTGACGTAAAGAGAATATTTTATGTTTCCATGGTAAAGCCTAGCTATATTCGGGGACATCATGCTCATAAGAAATGTAAACAACTTCTTATTTGTATCAAAGGAAGCGTGGATATTATTTGTGATAACTTAGAAAGTGAGAGGAAGTTTTGCATCAGTTCATCTGATAATATTGGTCTATATATTCCCCCAATGGTTTGGTCTTCTCAGTTCTATCAATCCAGAGACACTATTCTAGTTGGTCTAGCAAGCCATCCGTTTGATGAGTCTGATTATATTAGGGATTATGAAGAATATAAGGATTTAATATCGTGAGGATACTCATGACTGGCGGTTCCGGTATGTTGGGTATTGAGATATTGAAGATAGATTCCTCAATATATGCCCCAACAAGATCTAAATTTGATGTCACTAACTTAGAAGCCATCGAGCGTGAACTCTATTACTTCCATCCAGATGTTGTGCTTCACCTTGCCGCAGATACTGATTGTCTCCTCCACAACAGTCAGCCGGAGAGGGGTATCAAGTCAAACATCATAGGAACTGCAAACCTAGCCCTAGTCTGTCTACAGTCCAACATCAGAATGGTTTACGTCTCAACTGACTATGTGTATGAGGGCCCCGGCCCTCACAAGGAAGATGAACCGGTCAAACCCCCATACAACTTCGGATGGTCAAAGTTGGGTGGGGAGTGCTCAGTAATCATGGTTCCTAACTCACTCATACTACGTCTAAGCTTTGGCCCACGCCCATTCCCTTGGGATAAAGTATATGAGGGTCAGGTTAGCTCAAAACTCTATGTAGACGAGATAGCTAATCTAGTCCTGAAAGCAACTTTAAGCCAAGCCACAGGAATAATGAACGTAGGTGGCCAAAAGACTACTCTTGAAGCCTACGCAAGACGCACCAAGCCAGACATCTTAACAATCCCATGTCCAGACTGGGTTCCAAAAGACACAAGTTTGGATATTACGAAAATGTGTGATTTATTAAAATAGTTGTTACTGGCGCTTTGGGTCATATCGGTTCTGAGCTAATTTATAATCTCCCTTTTGACGCTGAATTGATACTTGTAGATAACTTTTACACCCAAAGATACTGTTCGTTATTTTATATCCCATCAACAGTTAATTATAAGTTTATCGAAGCAGATATTCTGACCTCAGATTTGGTAAACATATTTAAAGGAGCAGATTTTGTTATACATCTTGCCGCAATAACTGACGCTGAGAGCAGTTTTGATAAGAAATCTATTGTAGATGAGGTTAATATAAAAGGAACGAAAAGGGTTGCAACTGCTTGTGCAAAATTAGGTTGTCATCTTATCTACACATCTACAACAAGTGTATATGGGGTATCCATACTAGAGGTAGACGAATCATCTACTCAATTAAGTCCTCAGAGTCCATACGCAGAATCAAAGATCGAATCAGAGAAGATAATAATGGATATGGATGGACTTAGTTTTACCATATTCAGAATGGGTACTATTTTTGGGGTATCTAACGGAATTAGATTCCACACTGCTATAAACAAATTTTGCTTTCAAGCTTCTATAAATCAACCCATTAATGTGTGGAAAACTGCAATTGACCAAAATAGGCCCTATTTAGACCTGTATGATTTTGTAAGAGCTATAAAATTTGTTATAGATAACCATTGTACGAACCAAATATTCAATCTAGTTACAATCAATACTACTGTGAGGAATATAATAGATATTATTAAAGAAAGAGTTCCTGATTTATCAATAAAATATGTTGATAGTAGGATCATGAATCAGCTTTCATACACAATTTCAAATAAGAAGTTTATTCAATTAGGATTTAATTTTGAAGGTGATTTACATAAATCAATCAACGAAACATTAGATTTGTTGAATGTGAAATGAAAATTTGCGTAATAATTCCAATGTATGGGAAAGAAGAATACACAAGGAGGTGTATTGAGTTTGTTTGTAAGAACGCTGGCTTCGATCATGACATATTAATAGTAGATGATGGTTCTAAAGTTCCATTCAATATTGATAGATATAAATCTGATTTATTTAATTTATTGAGGTTGGAAAAAAACTCTGGATTTACAGCCGCTTGTAATGCGGGGATTATATGGGCGCAAAAGTTTGAATATGATTATGTGTTGTTGTTAAACAATGATACGGAGCCTGAGCGCGACTTTCTCAAACATCTTGTAGATACCATAGAATCAGATAAAACGATTGGAATAGCGGCTTCTGTTCGCAGACACAAAGATCGTAAATTTGAATGTATGGAATTGTGCGGGTCAGATTTGATAAGAGGATATCAATATTTTGCAGATGAAAGTAAGTTGCCAAGCAGTCCAATAGAATGTAATTGGATACCTTTATGTTCTGCGCTTATTAGAATGGATATGATAAGGGAGATAGGGCTATTAGACAAGAGGATGATAAATCATTGCTCTGATACCGATTATTGCTTTAGAGCTAAAATCAACCATTGGAAGGTGATGTTGGTTCCAAAGTCAATAGTATTGCATCATCTTTCAGTAACGGTAAGTTCCAATAATATTGTAGTAGATACAGATCAGAAAATAATGCTGGAGAAGTTAGCCGGATTGGACTACCAGAAGCTAATGGCCTCAATGCCTCTTGATGGAGAGTCTAAGACATGGGGTAGGTTAACATTTGAAGTATATAGAAAGGATTAAATAGATGAATACACTCATATGGAGAACCGGAGCATTTGGAGATGGGTTGGTCGTAACTCCGCTTGTTCGTCACCTACATTCTAAGGGTGACAAGATATTTTATGTTGGTGGAGAGCGCGGAGAGCAGATATTCAAAAATAACCCACATATCTACAAGATGCTTCCTCATGATAAGAATGTTAAGAATGAGTTATTGGGCAAACATATTGAATGGCTGAGAAAGAAACATAACTGCGATAGGGTGATCGACCTTAACGAATCTATTGAGGTATCCCTCTCCCAACATCCGCGCTCCCCCAACTACAAGCTCCCCAAGCAAGAACGAATAGCTAGATTTAATCGCAACTTCTACGAGTATTGCTTTGAACATGCAAAAGAAGATTGGACATGGCCTCTTACTGAGCCAGAATCATACAGGAGAGAGTGCATAGCTAAGTTTCTAAGACCTGAGCTATTCTTCGATAATAAGGAACTTAATGACGCCCGCAAGCACCTGAAGCCTGGCTACAACGTCCTTATCGGCCTATCTGGTAGTGGTACTAACAAGACCTATCCTTGGATGATGGATTTGTGTAATAAGATCATGGATGATTATCCAGATGCCCACATAATTACAGTTGGGGATTTAAAGTGTCAGATTCTTGAAGATGCAATAGATGATAAGAATGTAACTAAGCTTTCTGGAAAAATAACAATGAGGATGAGTATGGCGCTTACCTCCATTGTGGACTTGGTGATTAGTCCAGATACCGGACTCCTTCATGCATCGGGTTGCTTCGATACACCAAAAATTGGATTACTTGGACACAATACAATTGAATGCATAACCAAATATTTTATAAATGATTTCTCTATAGAATCTAATGAAAAGTTAGCTCCATGCTCCCCTTGTCTCTACCTTATTTATGACATGAAGCAACAATGTCCGTTAAATCCAATAACTAGAAGTTCCGTCTGTATGGCTGATGGCATACCACTGGATAAGGTGTATACAAAATTTAAGGAGGTCTACAATGCTAGATCTTAAAAAGAAGGTTGATATTATCGAGAAAGAGGAATTAAGAGTAACTAATTGTCCAATTTGTTCAGCTTACGTCTGCCATGTTTATTACATGCAGGATGCAAGTACAAAGAAGAAGTCAAAATGGTTCTCCTGCTCCTGTGGAGTAGTATTTAATTCCCAGAAACCATCCATTAAGTATGATAGGAATTATATTGATAAATATGTTGAGTATGGGGAGAAGAAGAAAGATGAGTATCAGTATCCAATCAAGGTATATGCACCAATTATTGAGGAGTTAATCTATGGAAGGAGGGTTCTGCTTGTCGGTCAAATCAACCCATATCAATCTGAAGCATTTGCATCGCGCGGATGGGTTCCAACCATTATTGATAAAAACTCATCTATTGTAAGTCAGGATAACTACATATCTGAGGACTTTGAGACTCATAAGTTTCCAGAATCCATAAAGTACAATATGATATGGATTTATAATACTTTAGAATGTTTTAACAATCCGGTAGGTTCATTAGAGCTTTGCCATAAGCTTCTTGCTGAAGATGGTATTATATTTATAGGGACTCCAGACACTGATTTTATCAATACTCGGTCAAGTTCCTGCTTCATCCACTGGAAACATGATGAGAATTACATCATGTGGAATAGAAGGTCAATAACTCGCCACCTAGAACATCTAGGCTTTAATGTGATTCTAGCTCGCCAAAACTACGAGCACCGATTCCCTGTATGGGATGACATTCACTTAATCGCTCAAAAGAAATTTTTCTAGGAGAAATTGTGAGAAAAGCTTGGAATAAAGGTAAGAAATTATCTGAAATCCATATAGCAAATCTCTCACTGTCTCATTTGGGAGTTGTTTCCAGACCAGCGAAACCACGTATCTGTAGTAACTGTAACTCTGAATACTACACAAAGAATGGTGGTTCTCGTAGAAAAAATAGAAAATATTGTTCTTTTGAGTGCTATAAGCAGTCTGCTATTGGGAGATATAAGCCGCTGGGGTTTGGAAATTATCGTGAAAATAATTGTAATTGGCGTGGTGGAGTTACTAAAGAAAACAAAATAATTAGAAATAGCAGAAGGTATGCCGATTGGAGAAATTTAGTATTTAAAAGAGACAATTTTACTTGTCAGAATTGTAATGCTAATGGAGTTTATTTAGAGGCTGACCATATTAAACCTTTTGCATATTTTAATGAATTAAGATTTGAATTAAGTAATGGTAGAACATTGTGTAAACCTTGCCATGCCAAGACCGATACTTATATGGGTCGAGCAAGGCAAAAAAATAAGGAGTTGCAAACTTGGCCGTAAAAACAATTACAATCGACACTGATGAGTGGAATTACCCCGATATGAGTGGCCATAAACATATGGTGACTAATGCTGAGGCATTCACCTTTACCCTAACTGATGGTGGAGCTTCGGCTGTCACTTATCAGAATGACCTGGATGGCTCAGTCCTCTGTGACGATGGTAGCCGGATCACCATTCGTAGGTGGGCGGCTAACTCCACCAATGGGACTGGAAATGGCAATACAGCAAGAACGTGGGGCGTAACTGCTGACGGTCAAGATACCGTAGCTACATATGGTCTAGCTGGAGAATTTGTCACCTCCCATTCATCCAACAACATCTACCAGTTCTGGAAGCCCATCAGCTTGACTGTAGATGATGTTGATACTCCAACAGCTATCAGTGGAACATTTGAGGATCAGTTTGGTAACCGATTTACTTGGACTACTGTCACAGTTTCGTAAGGAGAATTCATGGCAAACGCAACCAGTCAGAACGTCCTTGTAGTAGATACAACCGGAGCAATTACTCAGGTTACATTTCCAATTAAGGTTCTTGCAATTGATTATACGGCTTCCGCAGATACATGGGTAACCTTGATTCAGCAGACGGATGGCGGCCCTACACTGTTCAGAGCTGAATCTGATATCGCAAATCAAAGAAACTTCTTCAAGTATTACGGAGGAGTGCAAGTGAACTCTATGTTCATAAAGACGTTAACCGATATGGCTCAAGTCTTGATCTATTTCACTGGTCCGGGAAAATAAGCATGGGAACAGGTCTTGGCGGTGATGGCGTTTATGCTATGGGAGATGGTGTTGATGTGACACCTATCATTTCAAAAAAAGGTAGACCCGAGCTAACCGTCCTTACCATGTTCGTAGCCAGAGATAAGATGTTTAACATGTGGCTACGAAACTTCCACAAAATGAAGTTTCCTAAGGCTAAGACCCACATATTATGGATCGGATTTACTAAAGGTAATAAGCAGTTTGGTATACGACTCAAAAAAGAGTTCTTAAGCCTCTCTGGATTTCATTCCAATACTCTAGTGCTAAATCATGAGCATCAAGTGGCTAAAGGAGGTGATAAGAAGGGAGGCGATTGGACTAATCGAAATCAGGCTATCACAGATGGTTATAACTTCTCAAGAGAGTATGTCAACGACCCTGATTATGTTCTACTTTTTGAGGACGATATCATTGCTCCTCAAGACGCATATGCCCAACTTCTCCCATATATGGAAAATAATCACATTGGTCAAATTTGCGGTCGAGTGCCATATCGCCCGAATGGAAGGCATCGTGGCAAGACATTAGCCTGGAATTGTCATCCCCGCCATATTGTAACCAATGGAACAGTTGATACTCAATATGAGGTTTATTATGTAGATAAGCAACATGGTGGGGTAGAAGAAGTTGGGTCAACCACATTCGGTTGTACTCTTATCAGAGGCCACTTATTTCGTTCTACCATAATGCAAAACAAACTTATGGGAATCATGGGGCCGGATGTAACCTATGGCCCTCTAATTAAAGAACATGGATTTAAAAGTATGCTAAATAACTGGGTTCACTGTCAGCAGATGCATGAGAACAAAGGCCGAGTAGAGTTATATGCCTAATTATCTTCTAGTTTCAGGGTGTGAGCGTAGTGGTACAAGCATATTGGCTGAAACCATTGGAACACATCCTTCTATCAGAATGAAGAATGAGGAAGGGCCTCTATTTTTTATAGCATGGCTCCAAGACCTGATCTTAAGTGATGATATGGGTAGATACAAGAAATGGTATAACCCGATCATGGGTTGGAAGATTGGTAGGGATGATAAAGAAAAGTTCGTATCTATTCTTCGTGAAGAATGGATCAATATATATCAGAGATTTTGTGGAGATGGCTACTCTTACATTGGAGATAAATGGACAGAGCTTACAAGAGGTCATTTCGACATGTTTAATGAGCTTGTAAGTCCAAAATGGATACTTATATGGCGAGAGAAAGAAGCTAATTTAGCTTCTATGCGTAATGCCTATTGGAACCAAAATGTACCAGATGAGGAACTATCTAACCGTTATGACAAATGTACAAACTTTGTACTATCTAAGTCTAATGAATCAAATTGTTTGATAGTGAAATATGAAGAATTGTGTCAATCTCCTAAGATTGTAATGAATGATATATCAAAATTTCTATGCGTTGAGGATTCTTTTGATGTTTCTAATATTGGTGGGATTAGAGTCTCATGACAAATGATACCTTCAAGAGGATACAGGTCAGAGCACAAGCCCTTGTACAAAATACATCGGTTAGTACATCTAACGCCAACGACCTCCTTCCAAAGGTCAAAGATTGGTGTCGTACCCGTTACGACCGAATCTTACGATCTTTCCCTTGGAGTGAGCTAAATAGGTCATACAACCTGTCTATGGTATCTGGAACCCGCGATTATTCACTACGCTATGACCTAGAATCCATTATCAAAATGTGGGATACAACCCATGGGAATGAGATTACGGCCTATGACATCCGGGATCACGTTCGCTTCAATGCCATAAACCTTGAAGTCTCGGGTAATGTACAGACTGGTAATCCTGACCAATACATTGATATTGGGTCGAAGTCTTGCTCTGCCCTCATGTCCATAGCAGATAAGGTTCAGGTATTATCCACTTCAGCCTCAGATGTTAGTCCTGCGGTTATTCGAATTACTGGAGAAGTAAGTGGGATGCCCGTTGGTGAGAATATAACTCTTACCGGAGTTACTGCTGTGGACTCCGTAAACACTTATGATGCAGACTCAGAGCTTCAGATAACAGCTGGCTCATCTAGTGCCGTCTTAACTGACCTTGTTGGAGTAGTCACGGTTCGAGAGAAAACAACTACCAGCAATGTTATAGCCAAGCTCGCTCCCAATGAACGAGCTCCCCTATACAAATGGGTCAGAATGTCCGTGACGCCAGCATCTGCAATCACAGCCCAAATTTGGTACAAAAAAAGATGGTATCCGCTCACAAATGACAACGATGCCCCGATTATCCCCTGCGCCAATGAGATAGTTGAAGGGGTGGTCGCTGATGCCCTCTGGGAAGATGGGCAAGAACAGGCGGCTATCGCACAAGAATCCAAGTTCACAAAGAGTGTTACAGAGCTATGGTATAGCGTCCGTCCTCGTAACCTTATTACCCAAATAGTCCCTGATGGCGGTGACCCACAAGCTTCATCTGGTAGAAATCTATACTACCTTGGAGATTCATACTAATGCCGATTATTTCAAGTCGGAGAGCAAAGGTTAATCAGATAGACTTCACGGGAGGTCAAAACTCAGGTGATGATCCATCTACACTAAAACCTAATCAAGCCTCACTTATTGAGAACTCTTACATAACAAAGATTGGTCAATTAGAACAGCGTGAAGGACAGACTCTTGTTGGCGATAATCCGGCTACCCTCATATCTAAATGGACATTTGATAACTCAACAGCCGTGGATGATAAGGCTAGCAATGATGGAACAGCTGTAGCGGTCACATATGTAGAAGGTAAGTTTGGAAAGGCAGCTTCATTCAATGCAACCACATCACTCATTACCGTTACTGCTGACACCACAATTGACGTTAATAGCATGGGGGCTTTCAGACTTTCCGCATGGATATATGTTGATTCTGATGGGGAAAATGATGAAGGGAGAATATTTGACAAGTTCTCAGGAACTGACATTGGTTATCGCTTGTTCGTATTTGGCGAATCGTCAAGCACAGTTAAACTGAAGTTTGAGGTGGGACATGCGACAACAAACACTCTTGTGGTCACATCCACAACCTTATCCGCAGGGGCTTGGCATAAGGTGGATGCTATCTACAACTCTGACAAGTCTGGTGACATTTACATTGATGGGGCGATAGCAACCTATTCGACTGATACTAGCGGTGTAGATGCTGTCAATGATGACTCTGCGGTTGACCTTATCCTAGGGAATAACGCCGCAGTAACCCGCACCTTTGATGGAGAACTGGATGACCTTCGCATATATGATGGGGCGTTTACGGCTGATGAGCTTGAGATTAAACCAATATTGGGAATTACTACATATTCGGTGGGTACGACTTACAACAAGCCAATTCGAGCTATGGATACCAAGATTCAGGAGCTTAACTCAAACTTCCTTACTTGGGATAATATAACTGGCCTTACCGCTTTAACGGCTGGTCTAACCACCAACTTCATCCAAGGATTAGACCGCTTATTCATCCTAAATGGAACGGACAATGTTTACTCCATTGATTCTGCTCTATCAGTCACAGACGAAGGCAATACCAACACAGACTTCCCTCGTACCACATTTGCCGAATGGACAGCCAACAACCGCATGTTTGCATCAGGTTCTCTTACAATAGCCAATAGAGATATTGTATGGTTCTCAAATGCTCTTGCCCCTCAAACATGGGTGAGAGATACAAACTTCTTCAAAGTTCGCTCCGGTGGAGGCGGTAAGGTCACCTGGCTTAAGATGTTCAAAGAGTTCGAACTAATCATCTACAAAAATGATTCCATATTCGTTCTTCAGATGGAGGGGACGACCCCACTATCTGATTGGAATCTTAAACCACTAAGCGTAGTAATTGGATGCCCGGCTGGCCGCACAGTCTGTGATATTGGAAATGACCAGATATACCTTGCCAATGATGGCGTGAGACTCCTTTCCCGCACAACCTTTGATAAATTGAGAGTAGGTGTAATCTCCGACCCTATTCGAGACATCATAGAGGCTATCAATCAGGACTCCATCCAAAACTCTGTTGGATTCTTCGAGAATGGCCTCTACCTCCTTGGAGTTCCGGTAGGAACCTCAACCATCCCCAACCGTTGGATGATATGGGATAGCTTTGCGGCCTCTAAGACAGGTGACCCTAACGGCTCATGGACAACCATTCCAATAGACGTATGGAATATGTCCTGTATGACATCATTTGGATTTGGGGATAACATTAAGACGATTATAGGTGGAGATGCTAGATCATTATCCCTATGCTATAAAGTTCTCTCTGGAAACACCGACAATGGGGCGGCAATCGTACAGGATATTATCACCAAGGAACACGACTTTGGAGAGCCGTTTACTCGAAAGATATTTGATCCGGTTAGATTTACTGCTGAGACGGGTTCAGATGCAATATACAACTACTCTATTGATGTAGATCATACAGGATTTAGCTCCATAGCATCCACAGATACTCTGTCTGGAGCATTACAAACACCATTTACTACTCCAGAAGATACGGGTGGAAGCGAAGCTCTAAACAGCTCCTATCGAAGCAAGTTCGCAGGAAAAGGTAGCTCCGCACGCCTTCGCATCAATAATTCAATATACAACAAACGTCCCACATTCGTTGAGTATGAACTCTTTGCAAGGGGCTACGAGGGGAGAATCTCATAATGGCAATTGTCACACTACCTAATCTTGGGCCAGACCCATTTACAGTAAATGCTAGCGTACTCAATGGTAAGGTTGATCCATTAGCTACTGACTACAATGGGAACATTCAGAATGTGAACATTGCGGCGGGGGCTGGAATTGTCTACAGTAAACTGAGTCTCACTGATGGAATATTAAACGCTGATATTAACTCAGCCGCTGGAATTGTTGCTTCAAAACTAGACTTATCTCCTGTAGCCCAAACTATTGAAATGTCCTCTAAAGCAATCTTAGAAGCTAAGGGAGCTGATATTGCCTCTGCAACCACGACTACCATCTGGGCAACTGATGGTAACTTCATGCACATTACAGGCACAACCACAATTACAGGTTTTGGCACAGCTACCCAAATAGGTGAACAAAGGACTATAGTTTTTGATGGAATATTAACTCTTACCCACAACGCCACAACACTAATTCTTCCAACTGGTGCAAATATTACTACTGCTGCTGGAGATGTAGCTGTTGTTAGGGCAGAGACTACGGCTAATGCAAGAGTTATAAATTATTACAGAAAAGATGGAACGGCTTTGGTTGCCGCTACAGCAGCCACAGCACTTTCGGGTAGTGTTATTCAAACGGTTACAACTAACTATGTTACTTATGCTTCGCTTGGCACTACAGCAATGGTATTAGATGATTCTAAACCAACTTGGGCTGAAGGCGTTGAGGTGGCTGGGATTCAAACTGCAATCACACCAAATCATGCTGATAATACTCTTATTATAGATGTTATAGCCCATTTATCTGCGGCAACATCTGGTGCTGAGGAACAAATATTAGCTATTTATAAAGACCCTACAGGAACAGATGAATGTTTTGGAGCTAGTATGTTTACAGCAGATAGTGCTGTTCAGCCAGAAACGTTTCCACTTAGATATATTGTTACAGCTGGAGGAACTAGCGAAATCATATTTAAGTTTAGAACCGGAAACGTAGATGGTGATAACACGGTAATAAATGGAAAAGCCGCCGCTACTGCAGGAAGAATACTTGGTGGCGCATTAGCTTCAACTGTTGTAATTCGAGAGATAAAAGCTTGAGATGATAACTACTGTAAAAAATGAAAATAGATTCGTAATCGCCTACATGGAGGCCAGAGTAGTCGGTCAATCCGGCTTCGATAAACTCTATGGAGAATACCTCTATATTGCCGACCTTTGGATACATGAGAGCCATAAGAATGACTGGTCAATATTCAGAGAGTTGATGAATAAAACATTTCGAAAAGCATGGTCAGTTAAATGGATTTACTTCCAGCGCAGGAAGTACGGCGGGAAGCAGTCTAAGAATTATTCAAGGAGTCAGATTATGAAACTACTACAGCGGTGTCCAATGATGATATTACAAGAGGTGGCTTAATATGGGTGGGGATTCACCGCAAGCACCAACACCGGCTCCAGCACCATCAGCTCAGGAGACATCGGCTCAAGCTATTCAAGCTCAGATAGACGCTCTTCCTCAGATACTTGCCGCACAGCAACAGTATGGTGGTCAGTTCTCAGAAGAACAGCTTAAGTCATTACAGGAGTATGGGCCTCAGTTTGCAGAAGCGGCACTTAAGCTACAGAGTGAGTATGGGCCTAGATTTGCTGAGATAGAACGCTCTTTATCCCCTGAACTTGCTGGCGCTCAGAAGACCCTAGCCGACTACCTAGGAGGTAATGACCAGCAGGAATATGATGCATTGGCTCCCGGCCTCCTTGATAATGTTCGAGCCGGTCAATCTCAGCGTGGTATCGGGGCCATATCACCTTTAGGTTCTATAGATGAGAGTGTCCAGCTCCAGCAACTCAAACAGAGCTTAAAGGATAGACGTCTCAATGTTGCGTTGTCTACTGCTGGTCGAGTGCCCATCGGCAATATGCCGAATGTTCAAGGTACTACAGGCACAGGCCAACTGGTTCAGAATGTTAATCCTGAGAGCGTATTTGGTTATCAACAAGGTCTCAATAACTTCAATGCCTCTATTTTTGGCTCTCAAGCAGATATCTACAAATCTCAATCAAGCCAAAAGGACTTTTTTGGAAGTATTTTAAGTGGAGGTGCTGGAGCGGCAACGGGAGCTTTTGGAACAGCTGTAGGGACAGCTGCCTTCGCTGCCCTATGATAGGACTAGGAGCTGTAATTTTCCTAACAGGATTACTAATCCGTATGGTTTCTATACGCCACATGGGGAAGTTTAACCTAGCCATCTCAATGCCGGAGCGTATTAAGACAGATGGAATATATGGGATAGTACGCCATCCATCTTACGTTGGAAGCATTGTTATGTTTATAGGACTAGCTGTCCTATCTATTCACATAGCCTTAATCTATTTCATAGTAGTATTTTACTTATCAAGAGCCATACAGGAAGAAGTAATCCTTAGAAATCTTGACTCATATAAGGAGTACATAATGAAAACGGGAATGTTCTTTCCTAAGGTGTGCAAATGAGATTTGATAGCGATGCTTTCAATACTGGGATGAAGAGCGGGTCTGATGCCGCTCTTGAGACGATTAAAGAGAAGATTAAAAAGGATGCGGAGAAGAATACCCTTCAAACCAAATCTACTGCCATTGATATAGCTGCTTTTCAAGATATTGAAAGGCTTAAAGCTTCTGGTGCTAGTGAGGAAGAAATTACTAGTGCTAATCAGGTTCTTGAAGGTATTAATGCAATGAAAGATGTTTCCTTGAAAGAGAATATTTATAAAGCTTATAAGGAATCTAGCATCAAGCTTCAAGAAGAAAAGGTTAAGTCTTCAATGCGCGAGAAGCAGTTTGGTTCTCAAATGGAAGAAATGATATCCAAAATTCAAGAGTTGCAGGGTGGTGGCCAATCTACTCAAATTACTCAACCAAGCGGAGATGGTTCAACTCCAACACCATCTCCTGTTGAAACAACCCTAAGCATCTCCTCAACTGGTCCCAAAGCCAGCTTCAAGCTAAAAAACCAAGCTGAGATGGCTAAAGAGCAATACGAGATTAGAAAGCTTCAAAGAGAAGAAACGGAATCTACTCAAGCATTTAAGCAATCAGCAGAATTGCGATCTATTGATAATGAGTTAACCAAGAAAGAACTTGTCGACTCACTTGATGCTGCTCAAAAAGCAAACTCTGCCATAGATGCCTTTAGTTCACTCAAGACTTCCTTCTATGAAGGCTTTGACCCTCAATCCATAGCTCCAATCTCTGGAACAAAAGAATTAGAAGATGCAACCTTGGACGCTATCTTTAGTCAGAAGAAGGATGCCCTTGGTAAACTTGTGAATTCCAAGATTGGTAAGAACCCTCAAGCCGCTTCATTCTTAAGAAACGTAGAAGCTTTTTCAACTCTAATCTCTCGTGGTGGATTCGATGAAAAAGGAACATTGACCGATAAGGATAGAAAAGTTGTTGTCAAAGCTTTCAATCTAGCTCTTGCAAACAAGGAAGAGTCTGACAACCAATTTGGAATCATACAAGGTATTCTCTCAAAGTCCTCTCTTAGGTATGCCAAGAAACGTATTGAGAAGCTTAGCACACCAATCGAAAAGATTGACCTACCATTTGGGATGAAAGAAAAAGTCAAACAGTTCAAGAAAGCCAACCCAAATATCCCTGATGGTGAAATTGTAGACTTCCTTATTGAGAAAGCCGAGGCTTTAAGTGGCTAAAGAATCTAAAGCTACTCTTCAAGAGTTCTTTGGAGATGATCCATTTGTTGAGAAGACAAGTGAAAATAGGGCTTCTATGGAAGAGTTCTTTGGTAAGGCTGAGAAGGCTATTCAGCCTGAGACAAAGCTAGAGGTAAAAGAAACTTGGTTAGAAAGAGCTAAAGCTGCTATCCAATCTACACCTGAAAGCAAGTTGGGTCAGATTCCTCGTAGAGACATAGGCAAAGATATTATTGATACTGCTACCGGAATAGCAACTGGTATGACTGGTGGTCTTGTACAAGACATTGCTGAAGCCGTAGTCAAAAAGACTACAGGTGCTCCTATTGAATACTTTATAGGTAAGAAAATCCCAAGAGGAAATCTTGTTGGTCAAATAGCTGGAACTGTTACACCTGTGGGTCTTACATCCAGAGCTGCAAATATATCCGCTAGAATCGTTGGTGGAGCTAAAAAAGCTGAAACAGCTCTTGGGGTTTCTCGTAAGATTGCTGGATATACATCAGCAGGTATGGTTGGTGGCGGGTTATTTCCCGCTGACGAACTACAAGATAGAATTTGGAACGCTGCATTGAGCGGAGCTATTAGCGGTGCTGGAGGAGCTATATTCCAAACAGCAAAAATACTTAATGAATCATTTGGTGCTGTTAATAAAATTAAGGATTTAACCAAACAGATTGCAAAGATTCCTTTGTCTAAAGAAGTTGCTAAGGTTGAGAAATTAGAGCGTTTAAAGATGACTGTTAAACAATCTGGAGAAGAGGCTATCCAACTTGAGAAGAAACGGCTTGCTTTTCAGAATAAGCAGATAGCTAATAGCTTTGCTCGTCAAGTCTCTGAAATATCAACCAAGATTAGACCGGATATTTTAGAGAAGACTATAAAGGGCCCAAGTAAAGCTTACAACGCTACTCTTGAAACTATGCTTGAGAATGCTGATGAGATGCAGAGAAGCTCCGGTGTTGCAGGAAAAGGGTTGTCAGTAGATGACATAATCGCTCTTGAGAAGGAGACTATGGAAGAGCTTTCAGGCATGGGTCTTGACCTACCTGAAATAAAGCTCGCAATTTCTAAGGCTACAGAGGGGGTTGTTGGTAAAATCCAAAAGACTCCTACTACCGATATGCTTGGTAGAACTATTCAAAGAACTGAGTTTGTTGATTTAAGGGAGGTTCTTAAGCAGAAGAAGTTACTTGGTAATAGTCTTACAGCAAAAGCAGTTGAAGGGTCTGGAAAGTATACAGCTGAAGATTTAGCTATCTCTTTCTACAACAAGAATCTTGGTAGACGCCTTGGGCCTGTTTTACAAGACGCAAGCGGGTTCAATATAACCGAACTCAATCAACAGTATAGTCAGTCAGTTAAGCTTCAAAAGTTTGCATTTAAGAACTTTAGACCTGGCACTGGAGAGTTTGATACAAAGGCAGCCAACGCCTTCATTAAGAACCTTGGGCTTAAACCCAGAAACCTAACTCAAGAAGACTTCCTTGCTATGTCTAATATCGAGGAAGGCATCAACTTAGTTGAGGGTATTGGTAACCAGACCAAAGGCGTTCGTCAGATGGGTAAGCAGGTTCAGAAGATTAATACCATTGGCAAAGAGCGGATTGCTCAAGTTGAAGCAACTCTAAAGAATCGCCTTAAGTTAATCGAAAAAGAACTTTACAACACTAAGGCTACAAATAAAAAAGCTCTAGCTCAACTTAGATATGAGAAAGCCAATCTTGAGCAGATGCAGTCTGCTGCACATTTAGTCAAGCGCGTTGGATCCGCGGCAGGATTTGCCATAGTCCAAGGTGCGGCAGCTATTGCTTTCTACAGGCTTATGGTCAATGATTAATCGTGGAAGAAAAAAGCAGAAGATCCGAAAGCAATGATGATGAATAGTAATTCTAGTGGCATACCCCAATTCTACCACAAACAAAGTCTTAAATACTCCAATTCATGATAAACCTCTCAGCATTTAAATTCGAACGTATTGAAGTAAGTAATAAGCCAAAAGGATTGTCTGTTACAGCAGAGCGAGTATTTATTACTGTCGAGGGAGAGTGCCGATATCGCTACGATGACCAAGCTGATCCTACTTATACTGAGGGACATCTACTTCGAGATGGAAGTTACCTTGTTCTAAATGGGGAAGTTCAGATTAAGAGCTTTAGAGCTATTAGTACAACCAACGATTCGTGCGTCTTACAAATTAGCTTCGAAAGGTAACATGGAAACAGGAATCCAACAAGGAACTGTAACAAATCAAAGAGAGATAGTAGCTGGCATCAAGGTTGTTGAATCAACCTATCGAGTTGATAAGCCACAATTTGTTGATGTTATCGTAGAGCGTCCTATATTCAAAGAGAAGCAGATTGATATACCTATTGGAATGGATAAGATGGTCATTGCTATAGCTGATGATATTACAGATAAGGTATTGAAACTCTTAGACGCCAAATTATCATCTGCCATTGATGCAAGAATCAAAGAGATTGAGGTTCCAAAGATTATTCAGCGCGAGGAATTTAATATCATTACTAAAGATGTGCATGTCAATAATGCCGTCATCACAGATGTTCCTGTAGCCAATGCTGTCCTCCAAGATCACATTGTTAAGAACCCAATCATTGAGGATATTTCAGTAACAAATGCAATCATCACCGATCAGAGTGTTATGAATGTTGTTCTAAAAGACCGCATTGTAATTAATCCAATATTTGAGGATGTGGTAATCCAACGACCAAAGTTTGTCGATAAAGAAATAGTTGTAATCCATCCTAAATATATTGACATGAAAGGAAATCCAGAATGAGTTTACCAGATGTAATTGATGTTAAGCATAGTGTGATTGATGCGGCAAGTTCTGGAGATAATACGCTAAAAACTGCGGTTAGCGGAAAAAGGATTCTTGTGACATCCTTGTTTCTATTGGCGGCAGGTACTGTTAATGTCCGCTTTGAATCATCGGCAGGCGGAACCGCTCTCACGGGCCAGATGAACCTAATCGCAAATTCAGGATTCGCATTAAATTATAACGAGTATGGATGGTTTGTGACTCTTAAGGATGAGTTGCTCAATTTAGAATTGTCTGCCGCTATCTCTGTTGATGGATCTTTTAGTTATCGTGAGATTGACTAATGGTAATTGTAAAGTTAATTAATCCTATCACAAGGATGATTCCATAATGGCCACTGAAGTCCACTGGTACAAGATGAATGATAATGCCGCCAGTACGGTTGTTGTGGATAGCGGGTCTGGGGCGAGTAATGGCACATTCGTTAATGCCAATACAGAAAATCAATCTGTTGCAGGTAAAATAAACGCAGGATTAACGACTGAGATAGTCTCACCTGTAGCCGATTCAAAGTACATCAAAACAAATACGACTATGCAATCTTTATTTCAAGGTAATTTCACATTTACTGGGTGGGTTAGTTTAACGGATGGACAAACCGGAGCTGATCAGCAAAACGTTTTCGGGATACGGGATTCTGCCTCTGTCGGAGGAAATAGTCTTGTCCAGCTTGTAGTTGGAGGAGGTGGAAATTTATTTGCAGACACTAATGTCGATGGAGTAAATGTAGACACTAATAGCGCGGATGGAACTATAGCTGACGGTGCAACTGGATTTATATTCCTTACGATGACCATGAACTGGTCTACCGGTGCTTGCAAGATTTATGTGAATACAGCAGAAGTCACTTATGTCGCTCAAGGCGATCATTCTACTCTGAATCCAGCAAATCTAGATTTTACTCAAGGGTCAGTATTCCTTGGGGCTAGAGGAAACGATGATGTACCTTTTCGCCCACTCAGCGGAGTACTGGATGATTTCAGATTCTTTGATGGTATTCTTACCGCCGATCAAATCGCCTTAATCTATAACTCCGATAATGGAACAGAATCAAGTCTGGCTGATCTTGAAAATCCACCGGCTTCAGCCCCCCCCAAAGGAACCCTTGCCCTTCTAGGGGTAGGGTTATGAGCGAGGAACGCAGAGAAATGGATGCAGATCACGACCTTCTAGTCCGAGTAGACCAGAACTTGGCCAACCTTATTAGGACGATTGACATTCACATGCTTGATGATAAGAGCGAGTTTAAGAATATAAAGGATATTGAACTTAAGAATATAAAGACTGCAGTAGTCCGAATCTCAAACGCATTCTACATTTGCTTTGGGGCGGGCGTCGTTCTTCAAATTGTTGTAGTAGCATGGCTTAGAAACGTAATAGGAGGATAGTATGGAAGCAGTATGGTCGCACTTAGTAGCGTTTGGTCTAGGAATGTTGCTTGGTACATTTGTCATGGATCAGATCAAGAAGCTGAAAGACAAGAATGACTGAGCCAACTGAGGAATGGAGCTGGTCTAAATTCTTCTCCGGTTTCATATCAGGACGCCGGTACGGGAAAGACCATGCCATTCTATTCCGCATGGCTCTTATAGTCGTATTCTGGGCATGTGTTGTCATGGGGATTCTTTGGGCAAAGGATAGGTTCCTTAGTCCAAAGGCCCCGGACAAACTGCCCACCATCATCAATTCAGGCGGGGCTCCTGTGGATAACTCCGTCAAGAAGTCGGACTTCACTTTCTTTAAGTTCGGGGGTACTGATAACTAAAAGTTACTTGGTTAGATTAAGTAAAATTTCTTTCACTTCTTCAATCGCCTCATGCCATATCTTTAGCTTACAGATAGTATGAATCTCTTTGGCTATGGCTTCTGCCTCATCTGGTCTCATTTGATTAGATCTCCAATTTCATTGATCACATTCCCCATGTACCCCAGTAAACCCTATCAGCCGACAGAATACAGCGAATAGGGATAAGATTAGATAGTTTGATAGGCGGCGGAGGGGGGTCATTATATCCCCAACTGCCTAGCCACTTGATTAGCCGTCTTTTTTGCTTTGGACAAGGAACTGTAACTCTCGCTATGCCCGAGTATCTCACCATTGCGAGCAATCAATCTCCAATACCAAGAACCAGACCGGCCTTTACGAACTTCGATGCGGGTTACTATTTTCTCATTCATGCGCTTGCCCCCTTTGATTTCTCCTTTGCTTGCCTACCATAACTCATATAACAAACATAACGACTATAATTCCCGTCAAAATTGTCGCTATAAGCAAAACCTGGTATACTATCTGAACAACTAGCCAATTCTCAGTGCTCATTTTCTTCATTTTATCTCCCTTGGTTTTCATATTAACTTCCCCTTTAAGATGTATTGGCCAAGCAAGCCGGTTGATTAGTTACGCGCTATTGCCGCATTTGCCCAAAATACAGCTTCCTGAATATGAGTAATCGACAGAGATTGTTCTCGGTTCTCTGGTGTTAATGAGGCAACCAAATACGCAAGACTCTTAGCGAGTCCTCGAATTTGAATGTACCTTTCAGACTGAAACTGCGTTGGAGGACGATAGGTGAATCTATTATCTATATCCTCTTGAATCGTTTTAGGACGAGGACATCCTATCGAACCCATCACCTGATCTAGTCGCACTTGATCACGTTTTATTGGATCGTCACTTGTATTTTGAATCATTTTGTTTCTCCTTTTTTAGCTTGCTTGGCCAAATTTGTTGTCAAGGTATGCAAGCTCCCTAATGTCTGCATGCTGAGTTCACCCTGCTTGCACCGCAGGTAACGCTTCTATCCGGCATTAAGTTTCTTTCCTTGACAAACTTTTGTACTCCCATTCAACACTCTCCGAATCTTCTTCCTGAAACTGGCCCAGAGCAATTTCTCGCTAAATACATCTTGCCGGTCTATTCTCCGTACAAGGTCATATGTAATTTCCATAATCTGGTCTACCTGACGCTTTCGCTCGATTAGTTTGGTCATTCTCTACTCCTTTGGTTTCTGATTACTTGAGCAATATAATTCTCACCATTCAAACCGTTTGGAAAGACATCGGCAATCACCGCACACGCTTCGATAGTCTCATCCCTAACGGTGCGGAGTAGGGCAACAACACGCCCTTCAAGTCCGCCTTTGAGCGCACCTTCACGGACAACCTCTGCGACTCGTTTCTCCAACTCCTTATCCTCCATGTCTTACCGCCTTCTCAAGTAGGGCTTTGTTGACCGCCGAACCAACAACCAGCATTTTCTTAAACTGTTCCTTCTTTAGTCCAAATGCATCGTCCTCAAACAAAACTTCATTAAACCAATCGTCTGCTAACCAAAGAGCGTCCTTCAACCTTTCTGCCTCCCTTACCGCTTCATCTCGGGTGGTGCGGAGGGCAGAGACTATGGATTTGCGCACACCAAATTCAAACAATGCCTTTATCTGCTTCGGTGTACCGTGAGGGTCTACACCGAAGAAATGTGTGTATCTCATGAACGCCTTAATCATCGCTTCCGTAATTGCCTCCACTGCTCGCTTCTCCAACTCCTCGTCTGTAGGTATCATGGCCTCCCCATTGGCGTGTTCATCCATTCCTGTGATTCTTTATCAATGTTGTCAGGCTTGAAGCTCATCCTATTCACCATAACCCGTATGAATAGACTCTGGAAACGAAGTATTACCAGAAGAATGTATCGTACTCGTAGAACTATTCCTCTCGCAGTTGACGTAGTACCTCCGATATTCAGCGTCATGAAATCGGTAGACCTTACACCCATCATGCTCAAACAAAAGAGCCACATCCACCTTCGGATTACTTGTCTTTGAGTCATACATAGGTTCGATAGCGCACCCAGATAGCATTAACAATGAAATCAACCACAGTAGTCTCTTATTCATCACACATCTCCTCCCCCGTTTTAGTCAGCCACTCGCCTAAGAGTCATATAATCTACCTGATGCACGACTTGATACCTACCACACTCCATGAGCTTGAAATTATCATGCTCTGGGTGTGTGTTAATCGCTCCGGGTGTCAAAACATCGAAGGCATATCCAAGGCAGTTGGCCTTACGATTAAGATCATTAACCTCGCAAGGATACTCCACTCCCTCATAGACATGAAAATCCCCGACCAAGACGTGCCTAGCTCCAAGCGACACACCGTCAGCTATCTGTCGCCGGTCAAGCTTTGCGCCCACCCTGTGGTCATTGGATACTTTGAATACATAGATATCACCCTGACGATAGCACTTACCTGTGTGCAACGCCTTAAACTCACGAGTTTTATGAACCTCGTTACGCTCGCTGTTAGACTTGGCGATTTCTTTGATTTGGTTGATAACTTCCAATGTATTGGACATTTAACTACCCCTCCATTTGGATTTTAGACTCAGAGAATCCTGCGAGGACTTCATGAGCTTGTTTGCATGTGGACACTGTGTTAGGAACATTCATATAATACACCCTATCGGTAGAGCCATCTGTACCGACAAACCACTTTTGCTTCTGATCGTCCTCCATTAGGCATCTAGCGCCTGCGCCTTCTATTCCGCGCATGTCAGCATCAATGACTTTGGCTCCGATTTCGCTTAGATACTTGTCAACTCCGAAGCGTTCAACCAAGATGCGCCTGATTTCTTGATTGGTCTGGCTCTTTATCTCGTCGATAGTAATTGTCTCTGGGTGCATGACGATGCGACGATCAACTTTTATCCCATGGATGTGATAGATTTCAAACCCATCCTTCCAACGGTGCGAAGGGCCGCTGTCATTATGCGCTCGGTTTTGATCGTCTATATGTAGGGCCTCCGGAAACTCAGAGACAATGCAGAACTCCGGATGCATAACACGATACCCACCGTAGAGAGCGGCTTGACGATAAGGCTCGTGTGCTTTCCAGCATTTGAGTCCAGTAAGTCCTAATACATTGTGACACCCATCAGCGTAAGATTGCCACGCCGCCCACATGTTTCCACCCTGATAAACATTACCCCACCGGTTTATGCAAGACAAAAGTAACGTATAGTTTTTGCCCCCAAATTTTTTGGCTAGAGTTTTTAGCCAATGTTTTTTTATGCTGGCACCGTATGTGGCACCGTATGTGGCATCGCGTGTGGCATCGAGTGTGGCATCGCGTGTGGCCTCGAGTGTGGCGGCGTCTGTGGCACCGTCTGTGGCAATGTATGTGGCATCGAGTGTGGCACCGTGTGTGGCATCGCGTGTGGCACCGTATGTGGCATCGCGTGTGGCATCGAGTGTGGCATCGAGTGTGGCACCGTGTGTGGCCTCGAGTGTGGCGGCGTCTGTGGCACCGTCTGTGGCAATGTATGTGGCATCGAGTGTGGCATCGAGTGTGGCATCGCGTG
>C687J35021_10000492_pt1 | contig 30875 bp, 59 predicted proteins | sample RifCSPhighO2_12_FD_35021 | JGI IMG/M metagenome (IMG submission 35021) | reverse complement strand
ATCTTCATAGAAAAGAACGGGAAGTCTGTATCCAAATATGTGCCCCCTGATTTGCCGAGCATATCGATGGCAAAAAAAATTGCCAAAATACAAGCATTGGAACATAAGCTCTTTAATGTACTGCTTCCTGAGATACAGGTGGCGGAAAAGAAAAATGTTTACAGTCCGCGAATAGTTGGAGAATATATTATGCTATCTGTCCGCTATGCCTTCGCGCATTTAGAATAAACGAAACCCCCATTTCTGAGGGTTTCATCGACAACAAAAAAAGAGAAACTTGTAGTAGAGGCCACAAAGGTAATCCCTATTTTTTATTCGGCAAATCGTTTTCAATAGTTATTGAAACGTTGGAAGTAAGCACAAGGGCCGCCACGCTTGCTGCATTCTCAAGTGCACATATCAATGTCTTGGACGGGTCAATAATCCCTTCTTCTATCATGTCACAGTGTTGCTCGGTGGATATATTGTATTGTGGGCCTCCGTTCAATATGCCGGCAATTGTAATTTCGTAGTCAAGCCCCGCATTTTTCATCATCTGAATAAATGGAGCCATAAGTGCCTCACTGACGATGGAAGAAGGTCCCACCTTGCCGATTGCCTGCAAATAACAAACTCCTCCTCCGGCTGATATGCCCTCCAAAAGCGCTGCCTTCACCGCCCCGACAGCATCATCACAACGGTCGCGCCTCTCCTTCATCTCTGTCTCTGTAGTTCCCCCAACGTGGATGATGGCTATGCCGGAGGATAGTTTTGCCCTGCGCCTTTCTAATATTGCGGCTTCGCGCCCATCTTTTTCCTTGCTTATCTGTTCTGTAATTTCATTAATACGGTCGGTTATCGCGTCTTTGTCTCCGCTGCCGTCAATGATGGTGGTTGATGTCTTCGATATAATGACTTTTCGGGCTGTTCCTAACATGTCAAGTGATACCTTGCTCAGTTTGTGCCCAAAGTCCTCGGAAATAACGATTCCTCTGGTCAGTGTTGCAATATCCTGAAGCGTAAATTTCCGTTCATCACCTATCCCTGGTGCGTTCACTGCGCACAGCGGCCACCCTTGTTCCATCTTGTTGGCTATCATGCTTTGGTAGGCCTGCCCGTCCATGGTGGCGGCTATCACCAATAGCGGGCGCTTCTCTTTTGCCAACTGTTCCAGTATCGGGATGATGTCCCCCATGTCACTTATCACCCTATCGTGGATAAGGATGTATGGGTTGTCAAGTTCACAGGTCATCTTCTGTGCGTTATTGACGAAATAGGCACTCATCCACCCGTTGTCAAACTGCATGCCCTCCACCACTTCAACTGATGTACCACGCGAGTTATGGTCCTCCTGCACTGTGATGGCACCATATTGCCCTATCTTCTCCATCGTCTTGGCGATAAGCGCCCCCAATTCGCAGTCTCCGTTGAGGGAAACAGTAGCCACTTGCTCTACTTTCTTCCAATCACCCGCAATAGGCGTTGAACTCAGGCGGATATAGTTGCATACATCACGCACCGACTTCTCAATACTTTTTTTCACCTCCACAGGGTTGGCGCCAGCCTTGATGAGTTTGTCCCCTTCGTTGCATAGTGCCTGTGTGAGCACCGCGCTTGTAGTAGTGCCGTCTCCACACTGAGATACCGTTTTCTCCCCCGCATCACGTATTATCATGGCACCAAGTTGCTCCACATTGTCAGGCAAGTGGATTGCACGAGCCACCGTCACTCCGTCTTTGGTTATCCTGTAACTCCCGTATTGTGGTTGACTAATAATTACGGTGCGCCCGCGTGGCCCCAACGTTTCTTTCACCGCATTTGCGGCAATGTTGATTCCTTTGAGGATTTTGTCTTGTGACTCTTCGTTAAATAGTACTTTGCTTGGCATAGTTGTTTATGTTTTTTATTGTTAATTAATTTGATGTTTTTATGTATTCATTTTCAATTAGTTATCCCACTTGTGGCAATACCACGTTAGCGGAAATTACCCGCTTTGAGCCATTCCATAAATCTTGATATTGCAAGTCCATTACCTTGTATCGTTTTTAATAATTGTTTTTCTATAAGCGGGTAACTATCCGCTAACATGGGCTTTGAAGAAATATTTTTTTGCTCCCTTTCTGCTACGATTTTATCATACCATTCAGTAACATCTTTCTTCTTTTTGCCGTTTGTGATGTAAACTCTTTTTGTGAGTTCGCTCCAATCTAAATAATAGTTTTCCATATTTTTGTTTTTAGTTTTTAATCCGCAAAAAAATACTTCTCAAAGCCCCGTCCGTTAGCCGCAATGCCTCATTCCCATTCAACATACGGATTATCATTTGGCATATTTTGCTTGAACTCCCTCCACGCTAAAGTTTGTGCAAATCTGAAATGAAACTTTATTGCCCTGTTTCTTCCTTCGTGGTAATAATGTTTCAGCAATTTCCCTCTTTCTCTTTTTTCGGCATCCCAAGCCCATATAATAGTTTCATAAGTTGGATGCCTCATTCCTGTTGCTGAAATTGCCGTTGCCCACATCGCAGTTGAAACAAAATATTTCTTCGTTATGTTCTGTGCTACTCCGATGCTGGCACTGCGGCTAACACGAGGGTTTGATGAAATTTTATTTTGCTGTTCAGTTTCCATATCAAGTTTTGTTTTTAATAAATAAGTTCAGTTCTTCTAATTAGCATTTGTGAGAGCAAAATAAAACTATCACAAACCCCGATACCGTTAGCGGAAATTCATTTTGCCCGCCCTCTCCACGCTCTTGAATATTTATCGTCAATATACTGTCTGTCCACTATCAAAACTTTTTTAGCATTATCAATGTGGCTACACAGCCAAGCCTTATCGGTATCTCGTTTGCAAATACTCTTTGCTTTTTCTTTTGTGTATTTGCCTGCCTTAGTTATATCGGCTGTATATCCACCACCATTCTCGCCCCACCATACTACTGCATTCCCTAAGTAGCTTCTGGTGTCTTGGATATAAAAAAGTTCTTCTGCCTTCCCTTCGCAAAATGAACTATCCGCTAACATTGTGTTTAATGCAAGCGGGGCTTCTGTGGTTAATTTTTGTTCTGTCATTTTATTTAAGTTTTATCGGTTAATCAAAATTTGTGCTTTTAATCCCGCCTGCATAAACACACGGGCGTTATATTCAATTTGTTTTAAAAGTTTTCCCACCCGCAAAAAAAAGAGTAAAATTTATTTTTAAAAATTAAGAGGTTTGAACTGGTGTTTTTGATGATGTATCACATTCCTGATGCCATCTTTTCGTTCCATTCCAATCACTCATTGCACTTGATTTAAACCCTCTCTTTCCGCAAACACAACACTTATCCCAATATCTCCGCTTTAAGTTTTGTAACGGATGAAATTGGACGCTCCAATGATGTATGTGCCACTTTGGATGCTGATACCATTTTCTATTTCTTCTCATAATGTCAGCACAAATAATTGAGGCACATTCTCTAATCATTTCCTTTCTTTTTTCGGGAGTGTATTCTACATTGCATCCAATCTGAAATTTTCTTACAATCGTATCCCTGATGCTGTCCCGATTATTTTCAGCGAAATACATAATTTGCACATAGTTTTTATTTACAAACTTCCACGCCTTGCCCCACATTTTACTTGGGCTGTGTTTGTCATTTGGGTTTAAGCAAATCTTCGCAGCATAGATATACATATTCAGCACAATGCCACGAACTGATAAAATGTTTTCGCCTTCGGGATTAAACCAACCAGTGTTGTAGGTATGCTTGCTTTCATCACTTGTAAAAGTGTTGTCCCATTCGCTTTCAAATTCCTTTGCGGTTTTATCAATTAATGATTTGTCAAAATGTCTTTCACGAATGAACCAACCGCAACTATCATCAGTTCCATCCTTTTCGGGGTCATTGTGCCAAATTGTAATTAGTGGGCTTCTGTAATGCCCGTTCTTCTTTTGTTTTTTACCCAAGTAAATTTCGTGGGCAACTGTTTCTGGACTGTGCATATTTTTTATTTTTAGTTTAATTGTTTAATCCCAAAATCCAATCGGCTTAATGTTCTTCGGGTCGCATAGTATTTTCTTGCCGTTATCTAAATACACTATGATTTTCCCATTCACGGGTTTATCTCCGTTTTTGGTTTGCCCTCTACCAAGTTTCGTTTCTACTATTTTACCCGCCATAAGATATTTTTAAAAATAAATTTTACTCTTTTTTTTCTCCCCTTCAAAAACTTTTAAAACAAACTAAATATAACACGGGCTTAAACAAAATTTAAAAAATGTTTCTTTTATTTTTTTCATTTGGTATTTTTTAAACTTCGTTAAGCCCCAACCGTTAGCCACCATATTAGGAGACCGTTTGCGAATCAAGGCTTTCTTGAATTGCTTTTAGTAGCGCCTCTGTTTCATTCAACCAGCACCGAAAAGTATCATTTTCGTGTGGGTAAATTTCCCAATAAGGCTGTCCACAACATCCAAGTTTATCGTAACAATCCAAATAAACACTTACATGAGCCTCACTTTTTTTTACTCTAAATCTCACAGTTGCACCAGCGAATGGTGGTGTTATTTGTATTTCCCAATCAGATGGGAATTTAATAAATGGTATTTCGTTTCTCCATTTATCTGTCTGCATGTACCTATCATATTCGTAAGGTAGCATGTAATTGTCTTTTTGTTCCATTTTATAATTGTTTTAAAATTTAACTGCTTATAACAGCGTATATACAAGATACGCCTACAAGCATTTGTTTATAATTTGAAATTTTCGTTAAGGCGTACCTCGTATATACGCAAAACGTTATGCTCCATTGTTGGCAAAAATTAGTGAATGTGCGCCCAATGTGTCGGTGTATAATAAACATACATCGTTCCATCTTCCATCCACCATAAATTACCTTTTCGGTAAAGTTTTGCCTCATTTCTTTTTCCACCTGCATCGTCAATTTTTGTTTTTACGATTTCATTTTCTGGCGGTAATTTATCTGCTACTTTCCACCAAGTATAAGTTCTTGTAGTTGCCATTGTGTTTAGAATTTTTTTGCCAACAACGAGAGCATAACAAACAAATTTGTCGCTATGCCTGCTTTTGTGCAAGTCGGTTTATATTTATATTTATTTGTATCTTTTACCATTCAGTTAGGCGCATTATTTTCGGCACAAACGCAAATCTGCAATGCGTTATGCTCCATTCTTTTTGGCAGTTTGAGATTTCGGTTTCATTTTTTTCGCCAAATTACTTTCTCTTTGATGCCATATCATGTGCTGTTTTTGAGTTTCAAGAACTCCTATTGCATCATGGAAATTAATCTTGTTTAATAGTTCTTGGTCTTTGCCTTTGAATGATGTTACAGCACAGTTTTCATAGACATCAATCACGATTGAAAATCTTAATTTGTCTGGGTCTGGTTTAAACATTTCTTGTTTCATATATTTTTTAGTTTTAGTTTCTGCCAAAAAGAACGAGAGCATAACAGCACCCTTGTCGCAAGTCGTTTGCCCTTGTCAAGGCTTTTTGATTGCAACCGCCCTGCGCAAGGCTGCAATACGTTATACTACAGAAAATTCTTTTCTGCGATTTTTCTCGCTCAGGCGCATTTTTCCGTAATGCGATCTACAAAGCCCCTTCGCCACAGCATCTTGTCCACACTTCGAACATTTAAGTGCCAAAACGCCCTTATAAGGTTGGGGCGGAGAGGGAGTTATTGGTTTTTCAGTCATCGTTCGTTTTTTTAATGATTACGAATTTCTTTTTCATTTCCTGAAATGTGCCAAAAGGATCGTTGATGTTTTTGCATAGTTCATTCCAATTCTTCTCTTGTGAGATATGCTCGTCCTCATATCCAAGTGTCTCTCCCTCGCGCATAATGCGTATTTCAACACCCTCTTCCTTCATCAATACACCGTGGTTTTTTAAAAACAACACTCGTTTGCCCACAAGTGCCGGGCACAATGGTCCTGCAGCCACCACCATCCCTATTGTTGTCTCCTCCTGTCCCGATACTGGAATAACTACGCCTCCGGCAGTTTTGGTTGTTACTTCATCACATACAATAAATAACCGATCAAGGGTTGGTACTAGTTTCATCTTTTTTCTGTTTTGATTTATAATCTATGTAGCTGTCCACCCGTTTCTCAATGTCGCTGTATGTCAATTTTATTCCCACCGAAAAAGTCTGCAAAGTTATGGTTTCAAATTCTTTTGAGAGCGACTCCCCAAATTCACGCAAACATTCGTTTATTAACGTGCGGTGTGCCTCGCGCACCAAATCTGTCTGAGCGTCCATTATCTCTTTGGCGTTGGCGAGAGTGGTCATTTATTTTCAATTTGTACCATAAACTCCTCTCCCACTTTCGACATATAATAAGTATATTTCATCATCGGGTAATCGGGTCGCAAGGTGGTGAAAAGTGTCGCCTGCTGGCTGAAAAAAAGCATCAGATAGTTGCCGGATTTAAGCATGTATTTATCCTCCCCGTGTGTTATTACATTGTAGAACGAAGTGTCGTAGTCAAGCAGATAATCACTCAAATCGCTCAGTTTAATGCGCAGCACTTGCAGCAGTCTCACCGGTCGGGCCTTATCCACGAATAGCATTTTGTCGTATTCCCAAGAGAATTTTATGGTGTTAAGTTTAGTTGCCGCCATCGAGTATTCGGATTATCACCATCAGTATTTTTGTCATTTCAAATTCATATAAGAATCCACTTTTGCCTTAAATTCATCAAATCCAATGGAAAATTCTGCCACATATCCTTTGCCACTCAGATTTTTTAATGTCCAAAATTGCTCAAAAATATGTTCGTTTTTGAACGTGCCGTCTTTCTTATAAAGTTCAGTTCCTGCTTTTTTTATTTCCAAAAACATACCATGAAACCCGGCACGTGGTTCAGCCAAAAAGAAGTCGGGCCAACCTCTACCACATTGAATTGCTTTATTCATCCCGGCTTGCGCTTTTGACAAGTTCAGTCCCGCCATATCAAACCTCCACTTTGTTTTTGGATATTGCAACTGCATGTACTGAGCAATGGCCCTGGCAAGCTGATATTCGTGGTTCTGTCTCATAATTTCGATGTTCGTTTTCGTAAAAATTGCTCAACAGTCTCGTCTCCGCGCCATTTCTTGTGTAACAATTCTACCTCGTCAGCAATCTCCAAAAGGCTTGTGGTTTTTACCGAATATAGCAAATGTACAAGTTCGCTGCGGAAAGTTTGGTTTGGCGGTTCGTGTTCACTCATTTCTTTTTGATTATTAAAGTTTTATACGGAATATCTAAATATTTTTTTATTCGTTTATAATCGTTGCTGAATAACAGATTAAAACCCCACGCCTTATCGTGTCCCGATGAAATAAAAGATTTAACTATCTCCATGAAGTCATCGTGGTTCTCTTGCTTCACAATCTTAGCTATCTCCCACTCCATTGCGGGCTGCGTGATGAAAAAATTGGCCACCTTTTCGATGTATTCGCTTGTCATAAGGGCATATCAATTTGTTCACTTAATGGCGCAGAATGGTCTATTACCCTTTGTGTTGACTGAGTTTTCTTAAACACATCCTTCATGTGCCTATTATCTAGCTCTGCTCCTTCGTAATAACGCCCATTAAGCGAATTATATTTTAGTGTACAAAAATCAATTTTGCCGGTGAACGACCACTTAACTTTCTGCACATAAACTACTACATCGTTGGCTTCAAAATCCCTGTATATGGTGATTCCATTGTCTGTCTGATTGTAAAAGTTAGAGCTACCTGCAATATCATACAATGTGGGGACCTCATAAACTTGTGAGTCGCGTTTTTTGTTAATCTTTTTTGGATGAGCCACTAGAATAAAATGCACATCGTGACGCTGCTTGAAGTTATAGCATTCGTTAAGAAATTCGTTGATGTACTGGTGTTCGTTTTTTTCACCCCATTCGTGTTTTATTTTGTTGTACGGATCGATAACAACACCCTTGATTCCATAGCGCAACACAAGTTGTTTGGCGCTTTCCAATATCACTGACACGCGGAAGTCGTCTTCTTTTGGGCGTATAAAAAATATGCTTTGTGATATATCTTCTACGGCATCAATCAGCTCGTCTTGACTCATCTTGCCGGGTCCAAAGAACGGCTTACCGGTGTAAATAGATGCGATTTTAGAAAAGTGATATTTGAGCGGGAAGTGTTCGGGGGAGAAAATAGCCCACCTCCAGCCGTGGGCCACCATCAACCTGACCACTATGTTTTCAACCATCTGACTTTTTCCATGGCTCGGTATTCCGGTAAATGTGGTGAGTTGCCCCGTGAACCACGTAAAGATTCGATCAAGGACGGCAATCCCAGAGATATATCCATCTTCAAACCCGTTGTGGTACAGATCCAAAATTTCGTCTTTAAAATCATTGGCAATCATCACATTTTGAATCGGATATTGCTTGGCTTTTTTTACCATCGCATCCAGTTCTGTTACGCCTCCCTGCATCATCAACACCTCGTTAGCGTCTTTTTTGCCTTCAGGATATTCAACAATCCAACACCTGTCAAACCCTATACGTCTGGCAAGCTCTTCTCGCAGCACACGCCCGGGCTCATCATCATCGGTCACTAACACCACCTTCTCAACTCCAAGGAAATATTCCCAGCAATTGTCAAAATATTCCAGAGTTGCTGTTTTGCTTAACGTGGCTCCATTGGGCACCGAAATGCAATTTTCATAACCAGCCTCATCCATACTCAGCTTGTCCATCTCTCCCTCAACGATGTAAATTTCTGTTTTGCCCTTGACATCATCAAGACCAAAAAATATCAGTTCTGCGTCTTTCACCATTTTGAATCCCTTGTCGCCTGTCCTGAATTTGGTGTTGACCAGTGTTTGGTCCCGAAAGTAATTGAACTGAATCGTATTGGCTTTCCCGTTTGCCTGAGGCATCCATTCCACCCCCTCGGTGATTTTGTTTCTAAGCAACGTTTTCTGCGATATGCCACGACTTTGGAACCATTTGAGGGCTTTGTCCGATAATGATGTGTTGTTCGTAAAAGCGGGCTTAAAATACGTTTTGGCTTTTTCTTCTCGTTTTGGTGGCCTGACATACCCCGACCACGCACAACTTGGTTTATGGCATTTGTATGTCCCCAAATCGATGTTAACCGACAAATCCTGAGTTCGCTTGCCTTCTCCACATTTTGGACAAATGGTTTTCAGTTGCCCCGCGGTTTTACCACGAAGATTGATTCCGAGTTGCTGAAGTTCCGTTGCGAAGTGCGTCATAAAACCATTTCTCGTTTCCCCGATTGTTGTTTTTCAAATTTCCAAGTCTTCACACATGCTTTCCAGTCTTTAATTTTTGTTTTGCCCCTCATCCAACCACTGGCTTGGTAGTGATTAAAAAAAGTGAGCGCGTTTTCTTTTGCCGATATTATGTTTTGGGAAACAAAATATTCCTCCACTTCTTGCAAATCTTTTGGCCTGTCCTTTATTTTTTTAACAACACTATTTTCATATTCATCTTCATATTCATCTTCTAAAGGTATGTTTTTGGTAGATTTTTGGTAGCGATGTAGTACGTTATTTCTTTGTTTTTCCTTAAATTTTAACCTTTTACGCCTAATATCCTCCATAGTGGCATTAATCAAACCTTGGTCTGTTTCGGTAAATTTAGCAGACAACATTTTCCATGTGGAATCTAGGCTGGTACATAATCTGGTAAGCCTTTGGAAGTCTTTTGGCAGAAACCCTTTGTCCCATTGTTCAATTAAAAGTCGCATATATGCCCCAAATTCTTCGTCAGTCCATGTTGATGTTGATCGACAAATATCGTTGTAATAAAGCGGAAGAATTGGATCTTTAGCCACGTTTCTTTTCTTTAATTCTTTCAGACATCCTTTGCCAAAACAAATCGTCCATTTCCTTCCAAAGTTTATCATCATTAATAATCATTGATATAATATCAAAAGAGGGCTCAAAATTAGTCCACCCCCTATCTTTTCCTTTAAACATTTTTACCAAACAAGCCATTCCCAATGAAGTGAATCCGTATATTCTTAGATTTTTTATTAATTTCTCAGACCATTCGTTTAACAAAGACTCTTCTTCTTTATGACAATCTTCGCAAAGTGTCATTAATAATTTGTTTTCTGTTTCCCACGGATTAGTAGAATATGAAATATGATGAACGTGTAGCGTGACATCTTTTCTGCCACACTCAATACAAGTGAAATCATCTCTATTTAAAATTTCCAATCTTTTCTTTTGCCAACGCGGATCCTTTAGTTTTTCTAAATATGTTTTCATAATCCAAATAAGGTCGCCCTTCAGGAAAGCGCCACCAATCGGCTAAGACGGGACTTGCGCTGACCATCCGGGCTTTATTTTTAAATGTAAATAGTAGAGATCATTGAGCCGATTGGTTTATTTTAACGCCACAATATTACAGGTTTTTCATACGCAATTTATCTTATTCCTTATCTTTTATCAACAATCGCATATCACTCTACAATAAGCTCCATTGTTAATTTCTCTGTGCCTCTTTCAACTTTCTCGGCAATCACCTGCCATCCTTTTTCCTTGCACATGGACAATATCGATTCCCAACGTGTTTTGCCGATTGATTCTGTCCGGTTGAGGAGCAATATCCCAAACTCAGGGTTCTCGGCAAACTTAATGCGCACACCCAACTCCATCACCTCGCTCTCGCTGAGCGATTCCGGGTTTACCGGTATGCCATTCCACAGCAACTTGTCCTCGTCAAAGCCAAGACCATCAATTGGCAATTTTTCATCGCGTATGGCATCGGCTATCAGTTGGCGACCTGCCTCAATCTTGGCCGTATATTCTCCGTATTCGTTTTGTTGTCCTTCAAGTTTCAACATATCGGACTTCAGCGCCTTTGCTGCATCAAACTTGGCGTTGATTTCGGTGGCCTCAGCAATCTGTTTTTCCATCTCAGAAACATCTTTCTTTGGATTAGCATTTAACCAATTGGCGATTTCATTTGCGTTGTTCCGTTTCTCTTTTAAAGAGATTTTCAATTGATCTATTTCCTTTTCTATTTCTTGAGCCTCTTTTTCTCTTGTAGCCATATTCTCCTGTCCGCGGGCCACTGTCTCATTATGCTTTTGAGCCACCTTCAATTCTTCATAAACCTTGGCAATATCCACCGATGGCATGTCGTTCAGGTTGGACCCCAACATCGGGTTTTTTTCAACAGACCCCTTCAGTTTTGTTACTTCGCGCCCCAAATCAGTCCGCTCACTCTCCCAATCTTTTATCCTCTTCTCTTCCGTCTCCAGGAACGAAACAAACTCTACAGGCAATAGCTTCTTATACTGCAACACCTGATCTTTTTGTCCTGCCTTAGTTTTGGAAAGCATCGCAAACTCGTCCGGGTCAAAACTCACGGCACCAAACAGCGTGTGGAGCGCACCCTTGCTGTCAAGGGTTTTGCCGTCAGGATAAGTGATGGTGATTTTTGACTTTCCTTCATCTATCTTCACCTTCAGCACGTAATTCTTCCCGTCTTTGTCAATCCATACAACTCCGTCACCATAACAGTCCGGTGGGATGTGCTTCTGGTCCCCGAATGCTATGCCAAGAAATTGGATGAGGGATGTTTTCCCAACTCCGTTTTCTCCAACTATCATGTAGTTTTCTCCATTAAACTCATGCTCAAAGTCCTCAAGAACCTTGAATTTTTTGATGCGTATTTTCTCTACTTTATTCATGTTATTTCAGTTTATGCTAAAAAGGAAGATCATCGGTTGCTTCTTTGCTGCTCACGCCATTCTTAACAGGGGCGCTTGCAAATTTCGCCTGAATATCCCCAATCGCTTTTAGCCAAAATTCATCAGAGGCCTTTTGCCCTTTCTTGATTTTGTTGCCATCATCATCAGTAATAGATTCAACTTTTGGCATTTCTTCAAGAGTATATTTCCACTTAGTTCTTTTTTCTTCGTTGGTTGCCCCGGGCTTGTTAATATACAGGGTTGGGTAATATTTTCCTTTGCTTTCTTTTGTCTTTCCACAAAAAAATGTTAGATCAAAACCGTTGTCCCCGCCCAGCGTATTGATGATCCCCTGTGCCGTGATGGATCTCATACCAAGCGCAAATTCCATTGTTTCGTCCGCATCTTTTAACACCACCACAAGCTGCTTCTTCATTTCACCTTGGTATTTGTATTCCTTCGTTTTAACCTCGGCAACAATGCCGGACAATTGATTAAAAGACTCCCCATCGCCCCACTTCCCCTCCTTTTTTTCCTGCTTAAAGAATCTCAGTTCCCCTTTTGATGATGAGGCGTCTCGCTCATCTTCTTTTAGTTTGTAGTAAGTGCCTCCGCTTGATGTTTCATTTGTTGCTCCCATTTGATTTAATTTTTAGGTTTGTTTTTATTTTCGGTTTGATTCATTTTTTCTAATGCTCCGAGTTCTTCAAATCGCCAGTCCACATGTTTTCTCCTCGCCTCCCAAGCAATCTCTTCCATTCTCTGTTGTTCGTATAGCCGCTTGGAGTAACTCATTTTGACGTTGCAAACGTACAACACAAATCAATATAAGCAACTATTGTTGAAAACTTATTTTTCGTCTAGGAAATACATTCTTATCCCCGTGTCAGCCCCCTCAAGGCCAACGAATAATTCATCCATCAACAATTGCTGCGTCTTGGCCCCCGTAAGTTGTTTCACGGTGATATAATTACCAACACATGCTTTATGTCCAAAATCTACAATGCCCCACTTGGTATATTTTTCAATTAGGGCATCTTGATTTACATTAACTATTATTCCTCTCATAGCACCAATTTTAATTGTTCGTTAATTTTCTGTCTGTAAATATAGGTACATATCATCACCCCGGCACTCCCCATCTTCTTGGCGTCTGAACATTTTTCCAAGAACCCTTCGGTCATCAGGTTGGTGAGGGTGCGCCTGGTGGAGCTGAGGAATCGACAAGGGACATATTTATTAATCTCTTCGGCAGTATAATTCTTGTTATAGTTGACAGTAAAAAATGTTTTCACTCGTTGCTCGTAAGCATCGGCAGACTTCTCCATTTTTAGTTTGTCTGTTGGCAACAGATCGTTGTTTACATCGTGGATGAGTGTCATGTTAGTATCATTTTTTGTCTTTCGGCTATAAGTTGTTTTTGGCGATTAGATTTCTCAAGAATCTTTTGGTCAGCACCATCAAATTGTTCCTGCATTTCTTCGTGCATGTAATGATGATAAATATCGGCTGTTGTTGAAATGGATTTATGTCCAGCATATTTGCTTGCCATTTCAATCTTTACCCCATTGTTGAGGACGTGAGACAATCTTGAGTGCCGTAAACAATGAGGCGTTAATTCCAAATCATATCCCAGTCGCGTAATTACTTCCTCAAATTTTGTCTGTACAGATCCCGCAGAATAGTGCTCACCTTCTTCTTGGCCCTCAAACAGCCAATATTTTGGTTTGAATTTTTCAATATATGCCTTCAAAAGATTCATTGTTTGTTCTGGTAAAGAAATGATTCTGTCGTTTCCCCCCTTGGCATCAAGAATCTTCAACGTGCGCTCTTCAAAATTGAGATTTGAAACAAGAAGCATTGTTCCCTCTCCTGTGCGAAGTGCTCCAGAATACATTGTTTGAAAAAATGTTCTTTGTTTCAAATAAGAAACATTTGCCATAAATATATCTACCTGTTGAATGGTAAGAATGGGGCGAATTTTTCTTGTTCTTCGTGGTCGAGTTATATAATAAGTTTCCTTTTTTCTATGAAGCACTTTCTCATAATAAAATTTGATGGCATTTATGATTGAGTTTTGGTAAGACCAGGAAATATTTTTTGTTTCTACCAAATGTGACAAATAATCAATTATATCATCTTTCGTTATTTCTTTATAAACATAACCGTCAAAATCTACGAGATATTTTAGAAATAAACTACAGTATTCAGAAATGGTATTTTTCCTATATCCGATTCTTTCGAGTTCTTTTTTGTAGGAACGAAACACAACCGTTTTGTGGTTATCTGTTAATTTATCGTTCAACAGAAAAACTCCCTTGTCTAGAAAGTGTTCAATCCACTTGATTTCTTTTTCTGCCCAAGATCCATCATTTGCCATTTCAAGAAGATTGATTGTTGGCCTTGTTCCTTTTTCTTTTAGTTCTTTTATCCAACTATCCTTTGGAACATTTTTGCTAGCAGAATTAACGTGGGCTGAGAGACGAACAGATAAAGGGTTTTGTGTTTTGCCTACATATTTTACTTCTCCGGTAAGCGGGCAATTGAGGGAATATATTTGTACGGTTTTCATAAATGTTATTTTTATAGTAAAATATAGAGTTTATTTTCAATTACTTACCCCACTTGTGGCAATACCACGTTAGCGGAAAAATTTTTATCCCGCCAACGCTCACTCACAGTTTGAAAGTTTTTGCCAATTCCTTTTCTTCGTCAGTTAGTGGATGCACACTTTCACATTCGTGTATTGATGTTATTGGTAGCATCTGTGCTTGAATTGGCGAACCCATCGCATTACCAAGCATTACAAGTTGATTAGCATGAACGGGGCAATAGTTCAGCAACTTCCCGCCCCACGGCAAAGTAATTCTTGCCATCTCATTACATTTTTCTTTCGGTGTTTCCATTTTGTTTTTAGTTATTAAGTTACAAGCATCCCACGCTCAAAAGGGATAAAAATTCATCCGCTAACATGGTATTACTGCTATGCGGGTTCAATTTATTTTTGTAGTTCGTTTTCATTTATTTGCTTCTTTTATCGGGCAAGTGTTGAGCGTTTTATCCACACAGCAGTAATACCCGATGCGTTATAAGCAAGCTGCTACATTCCCATTCCAAACAAGCTGTGTTGCTCATAATTTTTTTTATTAAAACTTTTTCCCACCGCACAATTAAGAATGTGTAATCCTAATTCAGAATTAACAGCGTTTCTATCTTCTAAACTTTTATCGTGGGCGTGTTTACCAGTTCCTACATATTGTTTCATCATTGTTCCTATTTCGTTTTTAGGCATTTCAATTTTCGGTATTCTAAAGTTGCTCCAAATAAAGTGCCTACCAATTTGAGTGTATTGTGGCAAAAATGGCTCATAGTATGGTATTACATTTTCAACTATCCAAAGTGCTTTACAAAATTGATTTAAGTAAATTATCTCTTGCCACAATTTCATATCAGGGTATGTAGGCACTTTCTTTATTGCCTGAGTAAAGTAATTCGTTCTGCTATGTGTCGGACAAGGTGGCGAACTCCAAATGAAATCAAACTTTTTAAAGTTGTGCAATAAGTATTCGTGAGCATCACCAACAATTACTTTATCATTTGGGTAAAGCTCAGCATATTTTGCAGCAATATTTGCATCCAACTCAACGGCTGTAACATTGCAATCAGTCCATAATTTTCTGTTGCCTCCAATTCCACAATATAAATTCAAAATTTCCACCGCTAAAAAGTTTTAATAAAAAAAGTTTTCGTTTCCATATTTAAGTTTGTGCTTAACCACCGCAGCCAGCTTATAACAGCACCCTTAACGCAAGCTGCGAAAAGCAGCCAGCGTAAGGCTGCAAACCGTTATGCGTAATGCTATGGACGACCCATAACCCATTGCAATACCCTAAATTCTTTAAACGAATCATTGTAGGCATCTTGTGCTGTTTCAACCTCGCCATGGTCAGCATCACCCCCACCCCACCTTCGTCTATCATCATCATATCGGATTCTTGCCTTCACTATCCATTCAGCGTGTGCCTTACAATCCAATTCAGCTTCTTCCATTCGCTTAAGAATTTCGGAAGCACTACGCATAACAGCACCTTGTTGCAAGTTGCCTGCTTCTGCTTCATTTGATGTTTTCGTTTCCATAATTTATTTTTGATTAAGTTGATAATTTGTACTTCTAATGGCAACCTGACAACAAGCTGCGGGACGTTATAGGCAATAGGGCAGACGTTCTTCGTTTCAACATTTGTAGAAGAAAAAAAAGAAAAAAAGCCCACCGCACTTTTAAAATTCAATTCTAATTTGTGTTTTGTATTCATTGTATCGTTTCTTTCCGTTGTTAAAATATTCTTTGTCTATTTCGCATATATCCAAATCGAATCCCAATTCATCTGATGCTATTGCTATACTCATTCCACCTCCATTTGTATCTAATAATTTCCAACCACTTTCAGCAAATTCAGATATTAACCATTTGTAAAGTCTAATCGGTTTATGTGTTGGGTGTATTCGTTTCTCATTTAGCTTTTTATTTCCTTGCTGTGTTGTTGGCTCTGAAAGGCTTTTGCCTTGACACATACCAGCCCACATATAAGTAAATTCTATTTCTTTGTCTAATAAGCTACAATAGGCGTGTTCATAGTTATTAAAACTTACACCTTCAGGCACACATTTATTCCAAGTTATCAATCCATTTCCTAAACCACTTAAATTATAGTGCTTTATTCCCCAAATTATTTGATGTTTACTCACTCTAAATAATTCATCCCAATATTCTTGTGGTGGTGTAGTTTTATCCCAATCACCGTGTTTATATTTCAGCTTTTTTACTCTTAAAATAGCTCCGTTCTTTTGCTTTACGGGTCTATTATCTTCTTGTGTATATGCCATTTTACCAACATTAATCCCGTAAGGTGGGTCAACTATTGCAAGGTCATAGTATTTGTCAGGTTTACTTTTCATAAACTCAACATTATCAATATTGTAAAATTCAATTTTTGCCATCCCTCTTTTTTTCTTTTTTTTCTTTAGTGCTTCGATTAAACATTCTGCTAAAAATCCCTACTGCCTATAACACGGGTTTTGCGTCATTTTTTGCCTTTAACATTTGTGCTAACTTTGAACATTCGAGTAGGCAAAAAACGAACGCAAAGCCCTGTTCGTTAGCAACCATTTAAGATACACCCTTCATAAAGGCCATCCAAATTGTTTTTGCTTGTTTTCCGCTTGTATGTCCAAAAAGCGGTTTATAAGGTATAAGGTCTAAAACCTGCTTTGAATTAATTTCGTGTTCATTCCATTTGAAAATTAGCGTTCCTTGTGGTTTAAGCACTCTCATACATTCCTTAAAACCTTTCTGTATCATAAACTGCCAATCTTCGGGCAACCTTCCGTATTTTTTAGCCATCCAACTATTTTGCCCTAAGGTTTTAAGGTGTGGTGGGTCAAATACAACCATTGCAAAACTTTCATTTTCAAATGGCATTTCTGTAAAGTCTGCAATCAAATCAGGTTTTACTTCAATAGTTCTTAAACCGCTTTTTTGGCTGCTATCTTTAGCCTCTACGGTTTCACTTCTTTTGTCAATAAACAAACAATTTGGATTTTGCTTATCGAACCAAAACATCCTACTGCCACAGCAAGCGTCTAAAATAAAACGGTTGCTAACATCGGGTATAACCAATGGCGGGTTTGTAGGTAATTGTAAGTTATTTGCTTCGTTCATACTTTTATGTAATTTGATAAATTTGTACTCGTAATCCGCCACTGGTCATACCATCACCGTTAGCTGCAAGGTAATTTCGGAACGGAATGCCAATGTGTAAAATTATAATCGTCCATTTCACATTCTGTAATTATTTTCCCATTTTCAGCATATATTATTCCATTAGTGACTGCCCAATACCAGCCTTCATTTTCAACCCATACATTGCAACCTAATGTAACATATTTCTCGATATTATTATACAACCAAACAGTCTCATTTTCAGGTGGAAATTTATTCGTTAATTCTATGTCAACCCAGCAGCTAACATCGGCTAAAACTTCATTGCCGTTTTCGTACTTGTTCATAGCTTTGTAATCTCTTTCGTCCATTGTTGTAATTTGATAAGTTTCTGCGTTTAAATCGGCAACGCAGTTTAGCCGCAAACATTAGCGGAAATAAAAATTAGCAATCCACGCTCTCTCCGCTTTTCAGTTTATCCATCAATTCGTAATCATTGTTTAAATAATTTTCTTCATCTGTAAAATGACTGCCATCGCTCCCTGATTTTCGCATTTTCAATTTTATCATATAGCAAATTTTATCTATCATCTTTCCTTTTCTAACGAGTAATTTTATTTTCTCATCAGTCCGCTTATCAATTATATATCCTGTTGTTTGCATTTGCTAATTTTTATATTCCGCTAACAAGGGATATAAGATACCCGCCTGCTTTTCGGAAGTGTCTGCTGTTAGTTTTCTGTTGTGCATATTCGTTACTGTTTTGCTTTTAATTGTGGCGGGCATCTCATATCCCCAATCCGTTATAGGAAATTTTTAAAAATTATCGTCAATCCACTTTTCAATGGTATCTTTTGCCATCTGCTCCGTATTGTTAGGTGTTTCAGGTTTATTAACTTGAATGCACATAACAAGAAACTTTATAGCCTGTTCCTTATCTCCATTCACCCACTTGGCAAAGATTGTTTCTGTGCCACTCATTGTTGTTCCATATATAGGTTTCAATTTATTCATCGTATTAATTTTTAAAAACTATCCTATAACAGCACCTTAGCGTCAGCTTCGTTCCTCAGCCGAACGCCAAGCTGCGAACCGTTAAGTTCAATTTATTAACCGCCCCTGCGCTCATTGATTCTTAGATATTCCCGCTACAAATGTCATTAACTCTTCATCTGTATTGTAAGTGAATTTTGTTCCAAATGGTATTGCTTTTTTCAAATCTTGTGGCTCACATCTTAAAAATATTATTTCGTTGATGAGCTTTTCTTTCTTCGGTAAAAAGGCAATAACATTTACCTCTTTATGTTTCCAATACTCACATTTGTCATTTTTCGCTTTTGCTATTTGAACAAAATCCTCTTTCAAAATAGCGTTTCTGTCTTTTGTTTTCATTTTATAATTGTTATGCCATCGCTGGCGGTTAATAAACTAAACTTAACATAGCATTGGTCAATATGCCTTTGCCGTTTTTATTTTTGGTGAAGCAAAGGCACATCGCCAATGCTTCACCGTTAGCAGAAATAATTTTATCCCGCCAACCCACCAATAACACTATCAATTTCTTCGGCAGTTAATAGCCCTGTGTGGTCATATCCTTTTTTAACGGCATATTCCAACACCGCTTTTACTTGCGCCTTAGTCATTGGCTTGTCGTTGTGAGTAAATGCTCTCCAGCTTTTGTTTAGTTGTGCTAATGCACCTTTGCAATCTGCATTCATTGTGTTTTAATTTATATTTACGAGCATCCCACGCTCAAAAGGGATAAAATTACATCTGCTAACATGGTATAAAATAAAGCGGGGCGAACTGCACATCCTTTAATTTTGTAGGCATCTATTGATTTTATCGCTATCATAAGCATCCTACCAAGCATTCCCCGCCTTCTTTTATACCCATATCGTTATGCAAAAGTGTGGCAAGAAAGTTTTGTGTATAATTTGAAATTTTGGAGTTGCCACACCTTCGCATAACAACGGCTAAAACGACAATATTTAAAAACTTTCCCACCGCACTAATGAAAATAATTAATCTTCAAACTCGCAATATTCATCTTGTGCAGGAACAATCTTTCCATATATAGGTTCTGATTTATTCCATTTACCATCAACACAACTGTAAACGATTTTCACTGCCCTTTCATCGTGGTATGGTGGCAATCCTCCTGTTCTTGAAAATGATGAAGTTTGAGTGTAAATCATTTCGATTGATTCTCCAACTTCTTTTACTTCTTTAAAAATCGGAGGATTCCACATTCCTGCCGATGTAAATGTTCCTGTACTTGTTCCTGTTTCCATTTTTGTTTTGTTTTTAATTGTTTAATTATTCAATGATTTCCCTCGCAAAAGTTTTTAAATACTGCGTTTAGCCGATATACGTTATAGTCAAATTAATTTTTTCGTCCTAACAAGCCTATTCGTAACCAGAATGATTTCTTTTCTTTATCATTTAGCAAATCAGTCATTTGAAAACCGCCCCTAAAATCTATTGATATTCCGTATTTATAAATTGAGAAATTCCATATTTTGCCACTCCAATATTTATTGAATGTGGGGCGGTAGCAACTTCTTGACCAGTTGTATTTGCTAAATGTAATTTTCGGTAATTTCATGTGATAAAAAATTAATCAGCCTATAACATACGCTATACAAAAGTGGGGCTGTGTGCCAAATCTGTATAGTTGTGCATCCAATTTGCTTTTGAGGTAAGCGGAGGGTTGTGCATCTTATTCCCCACCTTCGTATAGCGTCAGTCGTTAAAATCAAGTTTGCGAAAAGCAAACCAGCTTTTAACAACGGCTTGTAGGCAATGCTTACTTTATCGCTTCGTATTATCATTTCGTTTCAAAAAAATTATTTAAAATGAGTTCCCGCCCACTCAAAACATAGTAAAGGTTTTGCAGTTCATGCACATACTTTATTTCTGTTCTGCCATAAAAAGCGTGGTTCTTCGCTCTTAAATATTGTATTGAAAATATCCATCCTTCTTCCACTTCTTTTTCTATCCAGCTTGTATGTGCGCCTTTGGTATGTGCAAAACCAAATTTTGTAAACCATTCATCATTTATCTCAACACCTTCAAGTAAATTATATGGGTGCGTTACATTGTTTTCTGTTTCGGCAGTATTCATGTGTAACGCTTGTATTGTGCCTCTTGTATATAATTTACCTTCCGTTGTATTCAGGTAGGTGTTTACAAAATTTCCTTTTCTTAATTCCTCTGCTCTCATTTTAAATAATTTTTTTGTTTAGTTCTTCGTAGTATAATTCTCGTTTAATAATCGCACTGCCACAAGCCGATATACGTTATGCAAAAGGCAAAAAAATTACCCACCTCCGTATTTCACAAATCCTTCCTTTGCATTTATCTCTCTCGGCTCTCCGCACAAATCTTCGTGATTATAGCCAAGTTTTTCAAGCACAAGTTTTCTTGCCTCTATTGAATTTTCTGCATAAGCAAACGCTATCCCTGTTGAATAATCACGAAGAACATTCTCCCACACATATAGCTTCAATTTTTTTGCCCTTCGCATAACATTTGCTTTGGCGTTATTGGCGGTTTCTGCCTGTAATTTAGTTTCGTTTTCCATAGTATATTTTATCTGTTAATTAAATTTTGTCCTTCGTATTCGCCAACAAACGCAAAGCAATTTCCGTTAGCCACAATTATTTTTTCGGCATAAATTCATAATCCTAATCTTTCTTTCAATCTATCCAAACTTCTGTCTGCATCGTTTGCCATCATTTCAATATGATTTCTATGGCTTTCAATTATTTCGTCTAAATCATTTTTTGTTTTGCTTCCTTCAATTTTATCTTCATCAAGCAATTTTCCGCCATATAAATCTTTATACTTTAGCATTTCTTTTTTTATTTCCTCTATTCTCATAATTTTTATTTTAGAATTTATGCCGAAAAAACAACTACGGAAACCCTGTGGCTAACAAGCAAATTAATAAACATTGCCTCCGAGCATTTTATCTGATATTTTGGTTTCGTAGTCAACGGTTTTTAATTTGCAGGGCGTTAAAAAACATTGCTCAAATGGGCAACAGCCAACCACCACTCTCATTTGCATAGCATTAATCTATCAAAACCTATTGCAAATCCAATTCCCTGTTTGTATGCTCCGCCTCCGCAAACTTGTTTCTGCGCTCCTAATTGTTGGCAAGAGATTTCAAAACCTTCTTCCACATAGTAATCAAGCCCTCGTTTTACCGAGTAGTTTACCACTCCATCGGTTGCTTTTAATTTTACCATTTCAGTTGCAATGTCTATCAATAATTCTTTTGCAAATTTATCTTGTGGATTAATTATTTCTAATCCAAATTGGTAAAATTCCCTGTATCTTCCTGCTTGCGGTCTTTCATATCTCCAACATTTTTCAAAATACCACACTCGTTTCTCTTTCTTCCCTTGCCAAAAATGATTTGCAATTAATTGAACAGTTGCAGTTGCTTCTGGTCTCAAACATAATTTTCTTTGTTTCTTATCATCGAAAACATACATCTGATTCAATATCTCTTTCCCTGCTTTGTCAGTATAAATATCAGCAGGTTCAACGCTCGGCAAAATTATCTCATCAAAATGATATGTTTCCGCAATAGCAATTAATTGATTTAAAATTAATCTCCGTTCTTTTGCTTGGTCGCCTTCGATAATCCTTGTTCCTCTTGCCTGTTTTTCAATTTGTAATTCCATAGTTTGTTTTTTTACAGCCGCCCATTTGAGCAACGATTTTTTAACATTGCATTTGACCTCATGCCTTTGCCTTATTATTTTTCGGGAAGCAAAACCACGAAGGCAAATGCTTACCGTTATGCCCAATTAAAAAATTAAAAAGGGGCGTTCGGCTTTTGCAAAGCCGTTGGGTTTTAAGCGCAGTCATATAAATGCGCTTTCATTTTTTCTTCACCGCCTCTCGCAGTTATTTTAAACTTCTCAATAAAAACAACTACACGCTGTTTTACTTGGCTAGGATGCTTTTTCTTTGCTCCTGCTTTCGATTTTTTCTTTGCCATTATAATATATTTTTATAGATATGGTATTCTCTAATCAAAAAAACTAATGAACTAAACATTTTCTTTCTGTCTAATTTTTGGGTTGCCGTTACAAGTTCCTCAAAACAATTTAAGTAATCTATTTCCCAGTTTTTTTCTATGAAATTATTTGCTTTATGAAAATCAAGATAAAATTGAATAGCATCCATTAATGCGTCCATATCTTTATCAAACTTTGGTACATACATTATATCACATCCAAATTTTCTCCATGTGCAATATTTTAAATTCAGTCGCTCCGCTTCTTTTGGAGTATCATTTAAAATTCCATAAGGTCGGTATCCCATGAAAAATGCAATTTCAGCATTATCGTGAAGATGTGGTAATCTTTTGGGAGATTTATAAAGAAATAGGCTAAGTATTTCTTCATCTCTTTCTGATTCTGATTCAAATGTGGTTTTCATAATAATTTGTTTTTGGTTTATACAGCAATATTACGCATAATATTTGATATGGTTGCAGTTTAATTGTACATTTAATTAACACTTTATCTAACTCGCTGATAATCAAAGATAATAAAACGCCCCTTTTTAATTTTTTAACTACGCAAAAGCTGGGCATAACAAGCAAATTAATAAACATTGCCTCCGAGCATTTTATCTGATATTTTGGTTTCGTAGTCAACGGTTTTTAATTTGCAGGACGTTATCGAACAGTTTTTTGTTTGGGTTTATTGCAATACGAACACCATCCTTTCAGCCAATCAGTCATCTTTTCTGAATTGCAATCACAAAAAACCGATTCGATAACAGGTGGATTAGATGAAATAATTTTTGCTAACTCCATTACTAATTCATAGAGTTCGTCCACTTGTTTCTCTGCCGAATACTCGGTATCTGTAATTTCTTTTAGCAGTATATCTAAGATTCTGCTTTTTACCATTTCTGGTTGTATCATGCTTTTATATTTTTTCAGCGTTCCATCGGTTTGTAGTACAGATACTTTCAGCCATCGCTCCCATGATTAATGTCGCCCATACACATTGAGCAGATACTTTGTCCGTCAGGCACGGATGAACAACATTGTGAACATTGTCCCATTTTGTTTTTAGTCAGGTAATTTTTTAATTGCTTTTAATAATATAATTTGCCGTAGTCGTACATCTTGGTTGCAAATATACAACCATCAATTTAATAACCTAATAAAATCTTTATTATTTTTTTAACAAAACTATTTGGACAGGAATCTTTCCAGCTTTTCATCAACCACAACAACCTTGTATCCGGCTTCACGAGTCTTCTTGTTGGCCATTACCACCCCGAAGGTCAAATCACTTTTCTCAAGCGCCTGACGGCTGAAGGTGCCTCCTCCCATTTTTTGTTTGGCAAGCAATACTTCTTTCATCGACCTAACCGGAGGGGCAAATGTCGTTTCAACAATCACATATTCTTTAGTGTTTATCTTAGGCATAGTGGATGTAATTTATTTTGTTGCAAATATACAACTATTTTTCAAATCTCAAACTTTGATTTGTCAGCGGCCTTTTCAATTGTGGGGTGTGCCTACCAACAAGCAAACATCGCACTACCAACATCCACACATACTTTTCCATATCTTTTGCTTGCCTCTACATTAAGAAGTTTTCCACTTGCTCCTGTAGAACATAGAATTAAATGAGCATCACATTCCCCTATTTGTTTCATAGCACTATCATAATCTTTCCATGAATTATATTCTATCGGAATCGCTTTCGCTCCATAACCAATAAGTAGTTTTTCTGCCATTTGGTTAGAATTACGACACACAACTGCAATTCCATCAAACTTTAATAATTCTTTGTGCCTATCCGCGTTTTTCCATAAATAAGGATAAAATCCATCTACATAAATATCCCTCTGATTGATCAACGAAATAACATCAAACCCAGGCAAAAACCATCCAGAAATAAACTGAGCGAAGTAATCTGAATTATTGGCTGCTGTAAATAAATCTTCTCCCACTTTTTTTAAGTCAGCGCCATAAAGCCCGTATTCTTTCAGCCAGTTGTCGTCTGTTAAAAAATGTGAGGGATTTCTGCCTCTTGCCACCTCCATAATCATTCTTTCCCCGTCATTCATTCTTACAACCGATAACGGAAGTTTTCTTGCAAGGGCATCGCATACGATAATGTAAAAAGCATCGGAAGAAATCATCTTCTTTGCGAGTGCTATTTTTTCTATTGAGTATTCTTGTATCATAGATTGTCAACTAATGCTTTTATTAAATCTTGTTGTATTTTATATAAGTTAGGAATTGATTCTATAAGCATTCCTTCTTCTATTTTAATCCCCACACCAGAGCCAAAATCTCTAAACTTAAATCCGTTTCCAGCGACCTTTTGCGTAGGTTTAATCCATTTACATTTAATACCATAAGCTAAAGATATGACAATTCCATGAAGGGAAGAAGATATTATTTCTTCACAGGAAACAACTTCATTAACAAATGTTTTCCAGTTTTGCATAACATCAATTATTTTACTTCCCTCTTGTTTTGCTAATTCAAAAAATATCGGTTCGTCTTGCTCTGCATAATGAGGAATGATTCCGAGTTTATACTTCTTTGTGTTAGCCGGCTTGTACATCAATGAAAGCAATAAGGCAGGATCGCCATAAACTCCCACGCTCACACCAAGTATTTCCTCTGTTAGCTTCCCCCTTACCGCTAAGAACCTGCAATCTTCAATATCTGAAAACAAATCGTCCTCTCTCATTATTCCCGTACCCCAAATAGTGTCACCGCTGCATATCGCCCTCATAGTGCTTCCAACGGCTATTAATTTTCTGCGTTCAGCCGGATGAACATTTTCCAGTTTATAACCAGTAAAATGCTCTACTATTACAGGGGTAAGAGTGTCTCCTACATTGTTGCTATTTATCCAAAACGCCTTAAATTCTTTCATTCTTAAATGCAATTAACGAATAAGTTTTATGGTCTATTTTAAGGTATTTTCCCAACAGGAGTTCATTTACAGAGTCATTTACTCCAGGATACTCTTTCTCTGTTTTATTGTAATCGTGAATAGCTAAAATTCCGCTAGGTTTTAGCAATGGCAACCATGCTTCAATATCGCCCTTGCATCCCTCATAGGTGTGATTTCCGTCTATAAATACAAGATCAGGAGATTTCCCCTTCCATGTTTTACCAACTTCAATAGAATCTCCGTGTATTTGCTGATGACGCGATAAATCTGCATTAGCTTGTTTAAGTGCATTCATTTCTCCTTCCAAACAACCATAAGGAGAAGATTCTGCTTGAATATCAACAGTACAGGAAGTTAAATCAGGTCTTGATTCAAGAAATATTAATGCGGATGTCCCGGCTCCTGCGCCTATATTTACAACAAATGGATTTTCAGGCAAAGACAAGCAGAGTTTTTTAAGGAAGTCCGCTTCGTCATGTTTTATGTAGCCCAGCCAGTCTATTAAATTGCTAGATGTGTACTCTGGAGTAACGTTTTGTGTCATTGGTTTATGGTTTTATTATTTTGTTTATGGTTTGTTTGTCTTCTTCTGAAAGTCCACTAAGATTCACTTCATCCGGTCTGCCATTATTCTTTGCATTAGCGTATCGGATAAGGTTTTGCCGAGTACCATATACTTTCATTGCACTCGAATTAACAAAGCCGGTTCCGTCTAATTCTACGTTCCACGCGGAGCGATGATTGGGGGACAACTTTTCCAATATTTCAATCAAAAGTTTTTTATTCCATATCCCCGCCTGTAAACTCATTTGATATTGCGAGTTAGGGGCTTCAACAATATCGAATCTTTTGTAATAGCAAACATCTCCCATCCCTCCTGCATACAAACGATCTGCTGTTAAATCCATCCTTAGAATGTCTGGGCGAGACTTCATAAATTCAGTTAATATGTCAATCCCTTCCGTATCAACATCTCTGGATAGCCAGTAATCTTCAAGCAATAAAACAAAATGAGATGGATGGTATGTCGATAAAAAACTAAGAAGTCCTTCCACCCATCGGTCTTTAGGGGTGTCAGAAAGGGCAACTTGAAAACTCTCTCCACAATATTTATAAAATAAATATTCAAATGGCTTTAAGCACCATTTGTATTTTTCAGAACAACTAACTACAACAGGGGTGGTCATTTATCTAAGAATTTTAGTTTTTCTTTATACTTGTTTTTTGCTGCCTTCACCCAAAGCGATTTGTCGTCCTGACTATCCGGGAATATTTTTAACCAATGTTTTTTATGTTTCAGTACCACCATAGGAATATCTCTACCGCGAAGAAATTTTCCAAGCGATTCATCGAGGCAGTTGTTTTTCGGGATTTTGCTGAATTTATATCCTGTATCGCGCAGAGTCTTGACATAAAATCCAGCGATTCCAGTACCAATAGAATGAACCTCAATATCTTTTTTTACAGAATCAAAATATTGATAAATCACCCTCTGCCTACAATAATCCACCACCGGAAAGTCAAAGTGCATACCATGGTAGGCGCAGATTTTTTTTCTTTTATACTTCTCTATTCCTTCAATTATCTTTTTGGAATAATCCATAGGATAAATTATGTCATCATCGTAAGAAATCAGAAAACTATCATCGGGAACAGAGTCTAGTGCCTTAAATTTATAGGCATCTGCAAATTTGCCGTAATGAATAAAACTCTTTTTGAAAAGTTTTTTTACGTAATTCTCCAGCGATTTGTCTTTTTTCCTGTAACTAAGGTATAGGTGCAGTTCATCGCATTTAACCGTCTGCTCTGATAAATAAAATAGGATATGAAAAAGTAGTTTTTTCCTTCGCTCAACAGATGCAATCGAAAATATTACTTTAGCCATATCCTATTTTAACTCACCCTTCAATTACGAAGTGCAACAGTGATTACAATGGTCCTGAATCTCTGTTACTGTGTACTGTACCACATACTTATTCGGGATAGGTACATGGGGCTTGATAATGATAAATGAAGAGCGTCCAGCGCCCACATCAATTGCTTTGTCAGCAATATCATCGCAATCAAACAATTGCACACGAGGCGTTTTTAGCGTTTTGCCGTTTTGTGAAACGACTGTTAGTTTAATGAGTGCCATTTTTTTCGGTTTTGGTTTGTTATTGTTTGCACAAATATAGGCACTTTCCTATTAATTACGCAAATTCCCCTATTTATTATTAACAACCAATAGTTTATAAGTTCAAAAAGCTACTTCCATAGAAACGGAAATTGAGTCTTTATCCACCTACACTTTTGCCGCTTTGGGCTAATTTATTCTCTGGCGGCTATATATTGGATGGGGTTGTCCCATCTGGTATATAGTTGCCTCATTGAGAAAGGACGTATATCGTAGCTCCCGCAACAGCAACAACCCCCAAAGTTGCGCCCATTACTTTATTAATCACCTTCAGCACTTTAGTTTTTCTCAGTTCCGATGCCAGTTGTTTTTCACAGTCCATAATTATTCTGTCTTTCTCAACCTGAATTTTATTCTGAATAGTAATTTCTTCTATGTACTTCGAAATCAACTGCTGTTTAATATTGATAGACTGCTCGTAGTTTTTAATCTGCGAATGAAGTGAATCGTTCAACTCATTACATTCATCAAGGGCAACAAATTTAACGTTCGCCATCCGCACCTGAGCAATCGGGAGCAGAGCAAATGTATCTCCGTTGATTATTGTCTTACTTGGTGTGCCTTGAGAAAAACAAAATAGACTCATCAGCATCAAGCCGAACAACAGCAGTGCGCTTGGTTTCATATTTTTTTTTGATTAGTTCCTCATTATTTTTATTGAGTGCAATAAGGGAATCCACTTGTAAGGATTTTTTTTTCAGAGCATCAATCTGCAAAAGAATAATTGTCTTTTCGCCCTCAAGAATTTTCACCCGCTCTTCGGCTCGGGCCTTATCAATTTCTAACTTCTCATTATGAGCGGTCAGAACATAAATAAGGATTGAAATTAAAGCAACAGAAAGCGCAATAAATATAATGGCAATTTTCTTCCAGCTACGCATCCGTCTTTTCTTTCACAAGAAACTTATCATCGCTATTAGTAAGCACATTTTTGATTATATATGCTAACATAGCACCTATTCCGGTTATTAAAATAGGCTTGAATGTTTCCCATGTCGGAAAAACTCCATTTTGAATGATGCCATAAAGCCCCATCACCACAACAGTCAGGAATGCCAAGATAAGACCACGTACAATGTCCTTCCAATTAAGTCTTAAAAATTTTGAGTTTAGATTTTTCATAACTTGTTTTTTTGGTTAAAGTTTTTCCCACGCTTTTATCGCATTAACATGGGCAAGCGCAATTTGATTTTGAAATTCATCTGTAAGCATTTTCTTGCACTCTGCCTCGTTGGTCATAAACCCGTTTTCACTCAACACGGCAGGCATTTTTGTTTCTTTGAGCACATAATAGTTTTCTTCCTTGTCAGGGTCTCCGTCTGTAGTGTCGGTGCGCCATCTTACCCCCGATACAATATCATCGAGCTTGTCAATCAGCAACGATGCGAATATGTCCGACTTGGTTTGCCCTTTGCTTGTAAAAACCTCTATGCCGGAAGCCGGGTTGAATTTGGTCCCATCACCGGCAGCATTTCCGTGAACGCTGATATAAACACAATTTTTGTTCCTCCCATAAAATTCATTTGCTATTTGCACGCGCTTCCCAAGGGGAATGTCTTTGTCGGAATTTACAACATCAACATACGAAATGCCCTCTGTCTGCAATATATGTTTTATCTTTTCAACCACAGCCCTATTGAAAACCCCCTCAAACAGTTGTGTTCCATTTTCAAAAATCGGAGAACGCTTTCCAGATGTTTGATAGATACCACCAATTACACCACCATGGCCAGCGTCCAAAAGATAAGTGCTTTTGCTCATTTCTTAGATTTTAGTTTGCTTACAATCACCCCCAAAATACTATATCCTGTAACTTCGGAAATATTTTCGTCAATGCTCTTCACTTCAATAAACGCAATGAATCCGGCTATGAGTTGAACCGCAGGAAAATTTGGCAAGTATAAAAAGTTGATGGTGTGTGCCACTATAATAGCAACGCCATACACCAAAAATTTGGCAATTGACCGGAACAACTTTTTGCTCTCCATCCGCTCCCCCCTTTTCTTTGCCGCTATAATTCCCGTTACCATGTCACATATTACAAACAGTCCAGTTGCAAAAACAAACGATTGAACTGGCGAAAAAAAAGCTATTACCCACAATACAATCGCTCCCAAGTATTTATCAACAAAAGAATTGAAGAGGATCGTTTTCATATTATTTGTTTTCCATATTTTCAATATCTCCACAAAACTCAATGATTTTTTCAGAAAACACTCCCCACCGCATTGTCTTCACCAATTCCTTGACTTTCTCCGCATCTGCATGTTCAAATTGCAATGTTTCAGCATCTGTGCAGGCAGAATGTATCCTCAACCTTTTTTTCATCTCATCAATTGTGAACCCCTGTTGCGGAACAGTGTTGGAGCACTCCTTGATAAGCTCAGAGTAGGACGACTCTTTGTTAATAATCATAATTTTTTTGTTTTCTAATGAGGCCATTTTAGTTTAGTTTTAAAGTTTATAAAACAAAAGTATAAATATTTTTTTAAACTCCAATTTCCCCTGCCGTTAATGTGCTGATTTTTAATTAATATACTGCCACCCATCTTCTGCCAAGTGACAATGTTAGTCCGCTTGACAACTGTGATGCAGGTAAATCAGTTTGAGCTGCAAGTGTCATGCAAAGTGACATGCTGTTTGTAAAATCTATTCCACTCATACCTGTCTGTGCATTTCCTGTCCCCCCAATCTGCGGGGTAGTTGAAGAAGAAGAATTGTTCCAAAGAATAGCAATTACATAAAGCCCAGCCACAGCTGCGTAAGGCGAACTGAATGCTTTTGAGCCGAGACTTAAGGATGCTGCTTTCCACAGTGTTCCGTCATCTGCCGAGCTTGCTACCAGCGTCAATGTTCCTGCTCCGTCATAGGAATATAACCCCACTTTGTTGTTATTATCAGCGGTGTAAACACCTTGAGTAAACTGATGCCACTTTACGCCAGTTACAGTTTTTGCGATGGGTAAGTAAACGGGGAAGAATTGAATCTGCCCGTCATTCAAATTGGTAGCCTGCGAAATCTGGTCGGAAGTCATACATAAACTTTCTGCAATTATCGCAGAACCCATCGCACCAAATCCTTTTATTTTAAACGAATCAATATCTAAATTATTTCTTGCAGTAGCATAGTTTGATAATCCTGCAAGGTTATCAGCCAAAAACATATTGCCCCCTGATATATCATAAGTGCCCCCTATATTTTTTATCAATGTTTTTTTGCTGTCAATGCAATAAATTTGCGAAGCAAAAGGGAAAGACACTCCGGCAGCCGCAACTTCGGCTTCTGTGTCAGCAATGTATTGCGTTGATGAAAGTTCTGTAATTGCCATATCAGGTTACTGTTATTGTTGCGTGACC
>C687J35021_10000489_pt1 | contig 30950 bp, 45 predicted proteins | sample RifCSPhighO2_12_FD_35021 | JGI IMG/M metagenome (IMG submission 35021) | reverse complement strand
ATTCAGTCGAGGATTCAGTCGAGGATTCAGTCGAGGATTCAGTCAGGGATTCAGTCGAAGATTCAGTCGAAGATTTAGTTAGGGATTCAGTTAATTCTGAAATAGAAAATGAAACAGGTAAATGATTTAGTTGCGAATTCAGTAAATGCATAAAAGATGAATACGCTTTTCTTGTAATAAAATGTATAATTAAAAACCAAAAGGAGGATAACATGATAACCGAATTAACAGAAAATCAAAAAGCTCTGACTCTCGTAATCAGAGATAAATGGATTAACAGGTTCAACTCTTTATCAGAACTTGACAATGGCAAGACGGTGGAACTCATTAATTTTATTTATGAGATAGCAAGTCTGCCACATCCGAAAATAATATATGTAGATTCGCCTATGGCGGCTCAAATAATGGCCAATGATCTTACCAGAGATAAGAAAGAAAAATCTTCCAAGTTGAAGTTTATCAGCTTTGGTTATGGCTCTTGCTCTGATTATGGATGGGTATCTTTTTACGACTTTTTCGTACAAGCGGGAATTATCAAGCATGAAAAGTTTGAAAAGTTCAGCCATCTGCTCTTTGAATCGGCTGTATATGACACAATAACGCTGGATAAAGCAGCTATTGTTGTCTGCAACCCTTCAGCTCTACGCCGCCATCCTGTTACAAGAAGGATGCATTGCACTACCGGTCCTGCTATAGTGTTCAAAGATAAATATGAACAATATTATATCAATGGTCGCAGAATACCGGATAAAGAATTTAAGTTAGCTCTGTCGGGTATTACACGCCAGGACTTTATTGGACAATCTAATGCTGAAATTAAAGCTGCCTGGTACGAGATACTTGGACAACAAAAGATGATGGAAATTCTTGGAGCAAAAGAAATTTCTACAGGCAAGTTCCTTCACAGCAATGGAGATGTGGAAACAGTGACTTTGTATAAGACGCTTGATGTCTTTCCAGAGGCAGACGATAAACCGCTGGCATGGGTAAAGTTTATGTGCCCCAGCACCGGAACAAACTATCTGGTGGATGTAGAATCGCACCATCAAGACGCCAAGAAAGCAGCTATATCAACATCACCATTATTTAATGATGAAAAAGATTATTCATTTACTCATAGAAGTTAAACCAAAATCGATGAAACAGAAAGGTCATCAAGGAGATGTTCAATTCAAGGAATTGAAAACTCTGCCCTCAACGGCAAAAAAGATTGAAAAGAAACCAGTGGCTTTGGGCGAAATTAACGGTCATCAACATGTCATCACTGGTGACTATGATCTATATGAAGATCAGAACCGTTTATTCGCCGTTATTGGTAAGAAAGGTGCTATGCTTCAGCATATTCATGAAAGTAATTTCAGGGGGTACGACACGGCTGAATTGATGCCTGTTGCTGACCATGCTCCGGCTACCTTTGCTCCAGACACAATAGTCGAACTGGGCATACACCGCAGGTATGAACCATTCCAAAAAGTTTGGGAAGTAGTTAAAGATTAAGAGGATAAATTGATTCATTTTAAACTTCAGCTCGGATTCCGGTCTGGGCTGAAGTTAAATTTGGAATAGAAAATGAAACAGGTAAATGATTTAGTCAGGGTTTCAGTCGCGAATTCAGTCAGTAATTCAGTCTGGAATTCAGTCAGGGATTCAGTCGTGGATTCAGTCAGGGATTCAGTCGAGGATTCAGTCAGGGATTCAGTCAGGGTTTCAGTCGAGGATTCAGTCAGCGATTCAATCAGCGATTCAGTTAAATCTGAAATAGAAAATGAAAGAGATAAATGATTTAGTCAGGAATTCAGTCAGGGATTCAGTCAGGGGTTCAATCAGGGATTCAGTCAGGTATTCAGTCAGGGATTCAGTCTGGGATCCAGTCGGGGATTCAGTCAGGGATTCAGTCGTGGATTCAGTCAGGAATTCAGTCAGGGATTCAATCTGGAATTCAGTCAGTAATTCAGTTAGGTATTCAGTCAGGGATTCAGTCTGGGATTCAGTTAAATCTGAAATAGAAAATGAAACAGGTAAATAATTTAGTCAGGAATTCAGTCAGGGATTCAGTCAGGATTTCAGTCGAGGATTCAGTCTTGGATTCAGTCGAGGATTCAGTCTGGGTTTCAGTCAGGGATTCAGTCTGGGATTCAGTCAGGGATTCAGTCAGGTATTCAGTCAGAGATTCAGTCGTGGATTCAGTCAGGGATTCAGTCTGGGATTCAGTTAAATCTGAAATAGAAAATGAAAGAGATAAATAATTTAGTCTGGGATTCAGTCGAGGATTCAGTCTGGGGTTCAGTCAGGGATTCAGTCGGGATTTCAGTCAGTAATTCAGTCAGTAATTCAGTCAGGAATTCAGTCAGTAATTCAGTCAGGTATTCAGTCTGGGATTCAGTCAGCGATTCAGTTAAATCTGAAATAGAAAATGAAACAGGTAAATGATTTAGTCGGGGATTCAGTCAGTAATTCAGTCAGGGGTTCAGTCGGGGATTCAATCTGGAATTCAGTCGGGGTTTCAGTCGGGGATTTAGTCAGAGATTCAGTCTGGAATTCAGTCGGGGTTTCAGTCAGAGATTCAGTCGAGGATTCAGTCGGGGTTTCAGTCAGAGATTCAGTTAAATATGAAATAGAAAATGAAACAGGTAAATAATTTAGTCGGGGTTTCAGTCAGTAATTCAGTTTGGAATTCAGTCAGGGATCTAGTAATAAATATTTATCTATGAAACTATATGCGATTTATTGGAAAACTAATATTGATTCAGTTCCATTAACTATATTTGCGGATAAATTTGAAATAACTCATGGATTGCTGCAATTTTCAAAATTAATACCAGGAGGTGCGCATAACATAATTCTTGCAATAAATACTGATCTTATAACGCATATATCTATACCAAGTGAGTTAGAATCTTCTAAATTGAACAAATGAAAAATTATAGTAATAAAGTAGCTCTTCCTGAACACATATTAATATCTGCAATTCGCTATTGTTTAGGTCGAATGACATTTGTTGTGCCAAATACGGTAGATGCAACTTTAGAATGTTGGAATAGCCTATCAACTAAGGCTAAAAAACTTATTTATAAAAGCATAAAAAACGCAGAAAGCAAATACGGCGGACTTGGCGCTTCTATCGATAAAGATAAATGGTATAAGATCATAATAAAATATGAATCTGAAAATTCTCCTTTGATTAAAGAAAATCTTTTTTAATTATGAAAAAACTATCGCATATTATTGCCATAAGCTGCTTATTGCTTACTATAGCAGGTCTGATTGTTTGGTTAATATCAGGTAAAGGACTTTTAGAAATATTTAATCCAGCAGTAAATTCTTTTTTATTAAAATGCGGGCTTATAGCATGGTGGATTTGTATTGCAGTAACGATTTATGCTATTATAGTTTCTTGGATTAACTTCTTAAAACGATAATTATGCTTATAACTATAGGTTTGCTTATTTTAACANCCTTCTTTAACAGGTGCATGGATACTGTTGCTTATCATTANGACTACAGCATCTTTAGAAGGTTAAAAAGGCAGTGGTGGGATCTCACGATAAGTTGGCGGAATAAGTACAAATTTGGAAACAAATCTTATGGGTTAAAATATAGGTTTCCATTTGCCTGGCTGATAATAATTACAGATGCCTGGCATATGTTTAAATTTTGTATGGTAACTACTTTATGTCTAACAATAATCTATGCTTTAAATGCAGGAATACTCATAGACTGCAGTTTATCTTTTAGCTTATTTATGCTCGTTTTGTTTGGAATTATTTGGAATTTGTGCTTTTCTATTTTTGAGAATATTTTGGAACCGCATAAACCGAGAGCATGAATGTGTCAGCTATCAAAATTTCAAAAAAAGCATATTTAAAGGAAAAATAGTGAATATTCAGGAAACTTTATTGAATATTGAAGCGTTATGGTACTTATTATCTGTATATTTGCATCATGAAGTCCTATAAATTCAGAACATATCCTGCGCCCAATAAGTGAGGAGTAATTTCCGGCGCTACAAATAATAATCTGTTTTTCTAATTTTAACTTTGATTATGGAGCCTAAACTAATTTTAAGAAAAGATTACATTCTTAAGAATAAAACAATAGTGCCGTATAAAGTAGTTGATACTGAAATAATACGTCTTTTTAGAGAAGCGTCAGCGGATGGTAATCATTTAGGTTATAAAAAAATCACTAAACTTTTGCTTGAATGGAGTATGGCAAAGTATAAAGCTACTTTTGATCTTAGTCTTGATGCATTGCGGAGGAGGGTAGGAGCTCTATTGAAAAGATATAAACGATATGGCGATACACTTCCTACAGACAGTCTTAAAACTGGTTTATCTATGACTGTAGATCCTCCTATTGCAGAAGAAGACATAAAATTACCAGAAGGTGAATCTGACTATATTAAGCCTTTAGAACTCGATTTTTCTAAGCGAATTTTATGTTTATATGATGTACATGTTCCATTTCATAAAAAAACAGAGGTAGAAACCGCTTTGAGTTATGGCTTGGCTAACAAAGCCGATACTATATTTATTGGCGGCGATTTTATGGATTGTCATGCAATAAGCAGATTCGAAAGAGATCCGGACAGGCGGTCCTTCAAGCAAGAAAGAGAAATGACTATGATGAGTCTTGCAACAATAAGAAAGCTTTTTCCTAAAGCACGAATTTATTATCAGCTTGGAAATCATGAATTAAGATATAGTAAATTCATGAATATGAAAGCGCCTGAATTATACGGTATTTCTGATTTTGAATTTTCAGCTGTTATGCGCCTTGCTAATTTCGGAATAGAATGTATGCAAGAATATCAGCTTGCTATTGCGGGTGAACTCACTTTTTTACATGGACATGAAATATTTGGTTCGGGTGGATCAGTTAATGTGGCAAGAATTAAAGCGCTTAAAGCTAAAACTAATATTATTTTTGGTCATCATCATAAGACTCAAAATAATATGGAAACCAGTCTGCATAATAAAATAACGGGAAGCTGGTCGGTGGGATGTCTTGCAGATCTTCATCCTAAGTATAATCCATATGCCAACGGGTGGAATCATGGTTTCGCCTTTGTTGTTATTAACAGTGATGGAACATTTCAAGTCGAGAATAAATCAATTTATCAAAACAGCATTTATTAAACTGAATCATGGCTGTTATTAAACAAACTAAAGGTTATATAACAGGCGTTAAAGTAAAATTTAAAGTATCTGCTTCCGAAGATACGCTTGTTTCAATGTTAAACGAGTGCGGTTTTACTTCAAATGCGCTTGGTTATTATACCGGTATTCTTCTTGATTCTACTTTGCGCCGTTTTTGGATTGATAATCCAAACGGCATACAGTGTATTCAAATAGAAATGGATCAAATTGATAATATATATTTATAATTAGACCTCTGTTGTTAATTAAAACCAGTAAAACAGTTAATTACTATAAATATGATAGCAGTAAAACCTGAGGTTTTTTTAGTCGGATATCCTGAATTTTTTAGTGCTGCAGCGTATAAACAAGCATCTTTTGAAGAGTGTAAACAGTGGTGCTTATCCAAAAAAGTTATTGCCGTAGATACGGAAACAACAGACTTAAATCATCAAACAGCTAAATTAATAACTATTCAATTAGGTGATTCAGAGACTCAGTGGGTGCTTTATATGGCAAATACGCGTCCAAGTCAGCTTCTTTGGATTCAGGATATACTTGAAAGTTTTGATATTTTAAAAATATTTTGGAACGCTTCTTATGATTTGAAAATCTTCAAAACGAGCTATGAATGGGATGTAAACAACGTTTATGACGGAATGCTCGCTGAGATTATTATAAATTGTGGATACGAGGGAACTGGCTTGTATACCTTGCAGTCGGCTGTAACTAAATATTGTCAGGTTCACCTGGATAAAGAGATAAGAAAAGAATTTTTAACTGGAAATAAAATCTTATCTGAATCGGCAATATTATATGCTGCCAAAGATGTACAATATCTGCATACTATCAGAAAACAGCAGTTAATACGTCTTGAAGAACTCGAATTATTGCGTGTAAATGAACTTGAACAAGCTGCCCTTCATGCTTTTGTAGAAATGGAGCTAAATGGAATAAAAATTGATGCTACTAAATGGAAAAATATTTTAAATGATATTCAAAAAGATATAAATGACAGATATTCTTCCTTAAAGAATATCGTATTATCTAATCCTGAATGCGTTAAAAAATATCATATTCAGGGCGATTTATTCAATCCGGCGCTATCCGCTATTAATATTAATTGGAATTCTTCTCTTCAGGTTAGAAAAGTTCTTGAATATTTTGGTATTAAAGTAGACAGTGTAAAAGAACAAGTCTTATCAGCTTTTCGTCATAAAGTTCCATTAGTAAAAACATATGTAGAACTTAAGAAGCTTACAAAGTTAAGCAATTCATTTGGAATTACACTACTTAATCACATTTCTGAAATTACCGGAAGAGTGCACCCGAGCTTTTGGCAAATTAAACGAACAGGAAGAGTAAGTTGCAGTAATCCGAATTTACAGCAAATTCCTGCTCGAAGCGCTCTTGGTAAAAAAATGCGGGAATGTTTTATACCAGAAACCGGTAACAAGTTTGTAGGCGGAGATTATAACGCTCTTGAACTTCGTATTATCGCTGAAGGAAGTAAAGATCCTGTTTGGCTTGACGCTTTTAATAAAGAAGAAGATCTTCATTCTAAAATAGCCGTTAAACTATTTAATATTTCAGAGGCTGAAGTAAAGACTTATACAACTTTTAATCCGGATATTACATATAGAGATCTTATAAAAACGATTAATTATGGTTTGGCTTACGGTATGTCTGAATATAAGTTGTCAGATACGATGGGAATTCCTGTTAATGATGCTAAAAAGCTTATAAAAGATTACTTTAAAACTGTTCCAAGAGTTAAAGACTTTTTAGACAATCTTGCAGAATATGGAGTTCGCCATGGGTTTATCAGAACTTTCAAGCCATATCGTCGTATTCGTTGGTTTCCTCAATGGCAAACAATGATGTCAGCTTCAAAAAGAGACAGGTTTGTTATTCAGGGAGAGATTGAGCGTAAAGCAAAAAACGCGCCTATTCAAGGAGGAAATGCCGATCTTGTAAAACAAGCGCTTGTTGATTTAAAAGCTGAAATAAAGAAAAACAGTTGGCCGGTTATGCTGATACTTCAAGTTCATGATGAAATAATATCTGAATGCCCCGAAGCAGAAACTAAAGCCTGGCAGCCTGTAATGCAGCAAATTATGGAAAATGCAGGTAAAACGGTTTTACAAACAGTCCCTTGCGTTGTAGAATGCAAAATAATGGATTACTGGTTAAAATAAAAATCAAATGAAACGTGTAGATAGTTTAGTTTGGGATTCAGTCAGTAATTCAGTCTGGGATTCAGTCTGGGATTCAGTTAAATCTGAAATAGAAAATGAAAGAGATAAATAATTTAGCCGGGGATTCAGTCTGGAATTCAGTCCGGTGTCCAGTCAGTAATTCAGCCTGGAATTCAGTCAGTAATTCAGTCTGGGATTCAGTCGGGGTTTCAGTCAGGAATTCAGTCGTCGAGTTAGTCGAGGAGTCAGTCTGGGGTTCAGTTTGGAATTCAGTTAAATCTGAAATAGAAAATGAAAGAGATAAATGATTTAGTCAGGGTTTCAGTCTGGGATTCAGTCTGGGATCCAGTCAGGGTTTCAGTCAGGAATTCAGTCCGGAGTCTAGTCAGGGATTCAGTTGGGAATTCAGTTAGGGATTCAGTCAAGGTTTCAGTCTGGAATTCAGTCGGGGATTCAGTCGTGGATTCAGTCAGGTATTCAGTCGCGAATTCAGTCAGTAATTCAATCAGGGATTCAGTCAGAGATTCAGTTAAATCTGAAATAGAAAATGAAACAGGTAAATAATTTAGTCAGGAATTCAGTCAGGGATTCAGTCAGTAATTTAGTCAGAGATTCAGTCAGGAAGTCAGTCGGGGATTCAGTCTGGGATTCAGTTTGGGGTTCAGTCGGGGATTCAGTCGGGGATTCAGTCGTCGAGTCAGTCAGCAGTTCAGTCGCGGATTCAGTCAGGGTTTCAATCTGGGGTTCAGTCTGGAATTCAGTTAAATCTGAAATAGAAAATGAAAGAGATAAATAATTTAGTCGGGGATTCAGTCTGGAATTCAGTCAGCAATTCAGTCGGGATTTCAGTCCGGAGTTCAGTCTGGGGTTCAGTCAGGAATTCAGTCTGGGATTCAATCAGCGATTCAGTTTGGGATTCAGTCGGGGATTCAGTCGGGGATTCAGTTAAATCTGAAATAGAAAATGAAAGAGAGTGAAGCAGCACTGGTAGTCTCTAATCAAACAAAGACAATTCGCCAGAAACAGATTGTAAATCAGTGGATTGAATTAGGTTATAGCGGAACTGTAGTAGCTGTTACGGGATTTGGTAAAACTAGAGTTGGTATTGAAGCAATTAAAAAGAGTTCTTCAATAAACCCTAATCTTACAACACAGGTTGTAGTTCCAACACAGGTTCTCAAGCAGCAATGGGAAGAAGAACTTGCAGATATACCGAATATGGGCATCGTAAAAGTTACAATTATAAATACAGCATATAAAGAACTAAATTCAGTATACGATTTGTTAATTCTTGATGAGATACACAGATATGCATCTGAAGAGTTTTCAAAAATTTTTGATGCCTGTAGTTACCATCAGATTCTGGGATTAACAGCTACACTTGAACGAGCAGACGGTAAACACGACATGCTGGAAAATAAAGCTCCAATCTTTCATGAAGTCGGTATTGAAGAGTGTAAAACCAATGGTTGGGTTAGCGATTTTATAACATTTAATCTTGGAGTTTCTCTAACAGCCGCTGAACGGGAAGAATACGATAGAAACAATTTAATTTTTAAAAATGCAGCAATGGATTTAGGTGGAACATCTAAAGCATTCGGCATAGCTATGTATTTAATTCAAAATCCTAAAATACAGGGGCCTAAAAAGATAGCTGCATGGAATTATTACAGGGCAATGAGTAAAAGAAAGGCTGTAGTAAATAACAGTTTAGCTAAAGTAGACGCCGCTGCAGATCTTATTGAGCGTTTTCCCGAAAGAAAAGTACTTGTTTTTGGTGAAACAATTAAGCAAGCTGATGCGCTTTCTAACAAACTGGGGAATATATGTTTACCTTTTTATGCCACTTTATCTCCAAAGGCTAAATTGCTTGCTTTAGACTCCTTTAAAAATGGCACTAACGGTATTCGTGTGATAAGCAGTGTGAAGGCTTTATCGCAGGGATTGAATGTACCCGATTGTTCTTTAGGAATATCTATGTCAGGTAATAGCAGAAAACTAGAGGATATTCAGCGTAAAGGCAGAATAATCAGGGCTGTACCTGATAAATTTGCTATTTATGTAAATATTTATGCTAAAGACACCCAGGATGAAAGATGGGTGTTTGAAAGAACAAAGGGTCAAAAGATTAAATGGATAACAAATCCATCTCAAGTTTCATGGTTTGTACAAAAATAATAACTAAATTATGGAAAATTTAATGCTCCATTCAGGAGCTCGCATAGTTACATTAGAAGAAGCAGCAAATGTCCCTCTTCCTGAAAAGACGGATTCTTATACACCTTTATCTCATTATGACATGATTACAACTGTCAAAACTTTGACAGAAAAGNTAGTTGGTGAAACGGGCAGTCCNTCTTTAGCTTTGCATAAAAAAGGAAGACAGCTATTTGGAATTATTCCTGTTGCAGGGGATGAAGCAGGTGGATGGCAATTTACTGTTGGTTTCAGAAATAGCTATGATAAATCCATGGCGGCNGGNATCTGTTTNGGCAGTCGCGTATTTGTATGTGACAATCTGGCATTCGCAGGTGAAGTAGTTATTTTACGAAAACATACAACGCACATTATAAAAGACCTGCAGTCAGAACTTTGTAATAAGTTGATGGAAGCTTCTGGAGCCAGAGAGGCGTTAAAAAGCACCTATACAAGATTATTGGCGACGCCGGTTACTCGGGAAGCTATGGCTGAAACAATAGGGGTGGCAGCATTAAATAAAGTTCTTATGCCGACACAAGTTTCAGAAGCTATTCGACAGATAAACTCAAGTGAACATTTTAAAGATGAAACCGCTTTTGCTTTGTATAATCACGGTACATATGCATTAAAAGGAAATCCTTTGCATAATATGCTTCAAAAGTCAGTCGCATGGCATAATCTTATTTCCCAACGTTATATAAAAGCAGAATCGAATCTGATTTAATTATGGCAAAAGAACTAAGTCTCGAAGAGTTGATTGATTATATAAGCCTTTTGCAAAACGAAACTACAGATTTAGACTTAAATGTGAACAATTTGCAGAAGGCTATAAAAAGTGAGTTTAATTTAGATGTATCAACAGAAGCGTTAAAGCGCTATCATGCTTGGCTTACCAAACAGGAGGAAATGGATACAGCTTATTGGTATTCTAAACATTTTTCAACATGAGGAATATTCTCGAAGTTGATCTGGATCTTATTAAAAAAATGGGTATTTCTCCTACACAGTTTGCTGTTTGTAATATGATAAAGTACAGCAATCTTGAAGGATTAAAAGGCCTTAATTTTTCTTTGACTGAAGTATTCACTCTTGTAGATAAAGGGTTTTTGACGATAGAACATGCTGATATTACAGATAGCGCTGAAAGCCTGATAAGATATGCTTTTGTTACTGAAAAATATGTCGAATACCTGATACCGCCTGAAATTTTTTCAGACGTTCTGTCCTGGATTGAGGACTGGAGAGAATATTGGCCAAAAAGTATACGGTCTAACGGCATTTTAGTAAGAGGCGATTTAAACTTTTGTAAGGAGCGCATGAGTGAATTAATTGCTAAGCATCCTGAATACGTTAAAGAAAAAATCTATAAAGCCACTATAGGTTATTTAAACAGAAAAATGGATGAGGCATGGAAATACACAATGGTGGCTCATAATTTTATTCAAAAGGGCAATAAATCAGTGCTTGCCCAGGAAATTGAGGCATTAGAAACTAATGACGACACCAACACAGAACAACCCAGTGCATCCGGCGAGGACTGGCTCTGACTTGACAGCTCTACATATAAGCGCAGCTGTTAAAGAGGCTGAATTTAAAATAATTGAAAGGCGTCAGGGAATCGATACCGGTTTAAAAACACGATGGCTCCGCCTTAATGGTTATATAGGCGGAGGCTTGCAATGGGCAAGTAATTATTTAATAGCGTCTATTACAGGAGGCGGTAAAAGTGCTATTGCTAATATCGTAGAATCAGATCTAATTGATCTAAATCCTAAAGAAAAGATAATAGTGCTTGATTTTAATATGGAAATGCCCTCTTACAGACAAGTTTTAAGAAAAATAAGCAGTAGAGTAAATATCCCTGTAAACACGCTATTAAGTGCAGCTGAACCGCTGGAAGAGCGCATTTTAGATAGTCTTATATCTCATTATGAAAAGATTAAAGATTATCCCATTTATTATTTTGATACAGCAGGAACAGTAAAACAGATCTATACCACTGTAAAATCGTGGGTCAGGGCTAATCCAGGTTATAAGTTTGTATGCATTTACGATCACAGCCGACTTGTGAATCCGGAAGGTGAAAACGATGAGCTGTCAAGGACCACAAGATTAGCTTTGGCAACAATGAAATTAAAGAAAGAAACAGGTTGCATCAACATAGTGTTAAGCCAGCTAAATAGAAACATTGAATCTCCGGTAAGAATAGCTAATCCCCTGCTTCATCGCCCTACAAGATCTGATATATTCGGTTCTGATGCAATGTATCAATGCGCAGATGTAGTATTTTTTCCGCATAGGCCGGAAATACTTGGAATAGAATTTTATACGCAGAATAAGATAGCCACTAGAAAAGCAATATTTTGGCAAATCGATAAAAACAGAGACGGTCCGATAGGAACAATAAAAATGCGCCATAATCTTGCAATTAATGCAATAGAAGAACTGCCGTATAACGATAATGCGGCTTTACAATTAAATCTTGAATAATATGAAAACAGTTTTTTGCGGCATGTGCTGTGAAGAAGTAAATCTGGATAAAGGCAATATATGCCCTTTATGCGGAGAAAATGCCCGTGGTTCATTGCAGAATTTATCGGATGATTTAGAGGATTTAGAAGATCCTGAAATATCAGATAATACTGATGAGCAGATTTTAGAAAATAATACTAACTTCTAAACTATGACAGAAATAGAAAATAAAATTATATTGCCAAAAACGGCAATTAAAGCAACTGAGAAGAACCCTCCGGTTCTTGTCTTATACGGTCCTCCAAAAGTAGGTAAAACAACACTTTTAGCCCAACTGGAGAATAATCTGATTTTAGATATGGAGCAGGGGACACGAATGGTAGATGCTCTGAAAGTGGAAATTAATGAATTGCGCGACATTGCTGATGTGGGTAAAGTTATTTTGCAAGAAAAAAAGCCATATAAGTATATAAGTGTAGACACCGTAGATAAATTGGAAACATTTTGTGAAGAAGCAGCAACGATATTGTATAAGAGCTCTCCTGCAGGCGCCAGTTTTACAGGTAAAAGTGTGCTTGAGCTTCCAAGTGGCGCCGGTTATCGTTGGTTGAGAATAGCCATGAGGAAATATCTTGATTATCTTAAAAGCCTGGCTGATTATCTTATTCTTGTTGGGCACGTAAGAGATAAAAATCTGACTAAAAATGGCAAAGAAGTTTCTTCTAAAGGATTAGATCTTACAAATGGCGTAAGTAATATAGTTTGTAGCGATGCTTCAGCTATAGGTTATGTATATCGTTCTCCAGAAGGGGAGTTGCGGGTGAGTTTTCAAACTTCAGAAGAAATAATTTGCGGTACAAGATGTAAGCACTTGATTAATGCCGATTTACCGTTTAAATGGGAAAGTATTTATATTAGTTAATTTTAAAACAATAAAAATGGAACTTATTGGAAAAAAGGTTGTAAGAAACTCAAAATTTGAGTATTCGATGCTAATCAGCGTAAATTCAATAAACGGTCATATTAAAATAAGTAAAATGGCCATGAATAAAATTGGATTAAAAATAACAGATGAGGTAGGTTTTGCTTATGATGAAGGTAAAGCGTTTTTATTCGTTGGACAGGATCATAATGGATTCCAATTAGATAAAAACGGAAGTTTTTCATCCCGATTTCATTCTCGGGCATTGGCGGATATGTTTAAAATAGAAGAGGATAAATTCACTCTTTTGCTGAATACAGAGCCGATAATGTCCAATGAATATCCCGATGTTGAACTTTTTATACTGGACTTGGCTCCTAATAAATCCGTGCTTAAAGAAGTGACAGAAAGTGCGACAAGCCAAGAAAAAGAATTGTTAAGTTAATATCTAAATTAAAAACCATGTCTGAAGAAACTAAAATTGGAATTAATATGGGAGAGGCAGAAATACCTACAGGGTATCCTGATCCTACTCCTCCCGGAGTGCATGAAATGACTATCGGTGGAGTCGAGTTGAAACAAACCGCTGCAGAAAGTTACTATCTTTCTGTGAAATTTGTTACATCCGGCAGTGAATTTACTGAATCTTTCTTTTTAAACAGTAAAGTATCTCTTGGAAGGCTTAAAGAGCTTCTTCTTGGATGCGATGTAGCAGAAGCAGCTATTAATGCAGCTCAGAATACCGATGAATTAATAAAGCTTTTAAATGGAAAACAGACGCGGCTTATTGTCGGACAGAACATTAAATTGTTTTCTGACGGTGGGTCTAAAATATATGCCTGTCTTCCTTATAGCAGATTTGCTGAATCTATAACTATTCCAAAAGAAAAATCGGCTCTTAGATTTAATCCGAATGCGCATGTCAAAAGAAAAGTAGTGTCGCATTCAGATCAGGCTAAATCAGGAGCTGTGACAAATGCTGGCGTAAAGGATGATCTTCCCTTCTGATAAAGAGGGATAAATTAGTGGTTGGTTTGGGTTTGTATCGGGGGTGTCCTGATGGCGCCCCCGATATTTTTTAAACTAATAATGCATCTATGGCAACTAGATCTATTTCTGTTGATATGGGCAAAGCTGTATGTATCAGTTCTGTAACCGGTATAAATCCTTATCAGATATTTTCATTATATCTTGGTAAACATTTTGTATTAGGAAAAATGATGTCTGCACCGTATAGATCTGATTCAAATCCCTCTTTTATTGTATACTGTACAGATGCACACAGGTTTATATGGAAAGATTACGGAACTGGAGAAGGGGGCGATTGTATCGATTTAGTAAAAATCCTCTTTAATTTATCTACAATACAGGCTATAGATAAAATAGTGGCAGATTTAAGAAACGCAGTTTCTGTACCTGTGCCTGACATACGAGTAACTAAAAAACATAAAACTATAGAGATCATTAATCAGCCTTTTACTTCTGCTGATTATAGATATTGGAAACAATTTGGAGTTTCGATTCAGTTACTGTATGATTATAGTGTGAGTTCAGTAAATACGGCATATATTGAAGGTTCTGTTGTATATAAATATAAGTATAATGATCCAGCATATGCCTTCAGGATAAATAACAAATTTAAGATTTATAGGCCATTAACAATTTCTAAATACGGTAAATGGTTTTGTAATACCACAAATGACGATTATCAGGGATGGAATCAGCTTCCAAATGCCGGAGACCTTCTTATTTTAACTAAAAGTATGAAAGATGTTCTTGTTTTAAAAACGTTTGGATATAATGCTATAGCTCCTCAAAGCGAACAGGTAAAAGTTGATCCGGTAATAATAAATTCTTTAAGAGATCGGTTTTCAAAACTGGTCATTTTCTTCGATAATGATAGTCCTGGAATTGAAGCAGCTTATAAACTTAATCAAAGATTTAATATTCAATCTATTCATATTCCAATAGAGTACGGCGCTAAAGATCCTGCCGAATTAAGATCTAAATGCGGTCATAAAAAATCTGTTAATCTTATAAATGAACTTATAAATGAAATTGAACGAAGAAGTAATTATAACGGAGAAATCCGGAGACTTCACGGGGAGCAAGTTTGATATAAAAGATGAAGATATTCCTTTGGTGTTAAGGGCTTTGCAAGAAGGTATTTATAGTAATCCGATAGGTTCAATAGTAAGAGAAATAATTTCAAACGCTCTTGATAGCCACACTGAAACTGGAAGAAGTCAGAATGTCGAGGTGGAAATATCTAAATCAAACAGATTAACCGGGGCTTTTACTGCATTCATTGTAAGAGATTTCGGAACNGGAATTTCACCGGATAGAATGAATAATATTTTTTGTAATTATTTTAAATCNACAAAACGAGGTTCAAATGACTCTATAGGAGGATTCGGAATTGGCGCTAAATCTCCTCTTTCCTATACAGATATGTTTTATATCTCAACAGTTGTTGAAGGAAAAAAGTATAATTATGTAATTCATAAGGATCAGGAAGGAGACAGGGTAGATTTGATAGGTGAAGCACAGATAACCGCTAATCCCAATAGCACTGAAGTAGTAATACCGATTAAGAAAAAGACTGAATATAGCGATCTTAAGTCTATCGGTTCTGAAATAAAAAAGCAACTTAGCTATATAGAAAATATTACATATATTGGTTTTGACGATATGCCATTAGCTAAATATGAAAGAGTTTATGAAGATGAAAATGTAATAATGACAGAAGACAATATAGANGATCACTTAATAATCGGTAACATTATTTATCCTCTAAATCATGATCTCACCTATGAAGATAATGATATATCTAGTCATGGAATAGGGTTTAAATTCAACATAGGCGATTTAGATATTTCAATTAACAGAGAAGAAGTTCGGTATACACAAAAAACGATTAAGGTAATAAAAGAGAAAATCACCGCTTCATGCAATAAGCTATATTTAGACATTAGTGATAAAGTAAATACGGAATCAGACGCATTTTTAAAGATATGTAAGTTATACGCTTTAAAATCTAACAACAGTGTTATAGGAAGACAGGCCGATGCATGTAAAAGTTACATAAAAGCAGTGTATTCTTTTAAAGATGAGGCTATGCTTAAAATAAGCAAAGACATTGACTCATTGACATATTATGAGCTTCAGGGGTTTATAAAAAAGAACACTTATAGCGTTTCATCGCGCTATAGCAATAGCCGGTTAGTTCTCTCTGCCTTAGCAAATGATCCTACCGAAGTTCATATCGTTTTTGGCAACAGAAGCTGGACGTCTACCCTTAAAGCCATAATATTGGCTAATGGCGTATTTACTAAATCGGACACTGTTTATTTTCTTGAAATTGACGATAAGGACAATAAATATAAAGATGTCGTCAATATATTAATAAGCAGTCCATATGCAAAGCATACGAGTGCGTATGACTATTTAAGTAAGGACGATTTTCCTCATTTGTTCCCTGAAAAAGCGTCAAAAACCAAAAGAGACGATAAGGAAATATTTGTACGGTTTGTGCGCGTAAACAAAGATTATGCCTCTCCTATAATCTCATATTATAATGGAAGTCTGAATGAATCAAAATTAAAAGAAAAAACATTCGTTTATGGATTTCAAGAAAACGATTCATTGTTAAAGCTCGCGGCGTGCATTAATGCATCCTGTTCGAATTCGAACTATTCAAAACTTTCTAAATTTCCTGAAATCAGCATTATTAAAATAGCCAAGAATGTTGAAAAGAAATTCAAACAGTGCGATTATATAGAAGATTGGGTGAAATCTAAAGATCCAATTCTTATACATTGGAATACGGCAAGAAAAATAAAGCCGATTATTGAAGAAGTAATATATCTGCAGTCGTTCGCTCGCATTAATGCAGATATCGCAGTTGCCTATAAACATCTTAATTCATATTGTAATTTTGCTATAGATACGTTAATAAATATAAACTTAGTGCCTGATTACGATTCTTTGACAGCACTGCTTGATGCCAATGAAACAGTCAATAAAAATATTCTAGCCAAAGCAGCAGGTCTTTCTGAATATGGAAAAGGAATTGAAATATTGAAACATGTAGAGGCATTGACTGCAGGTCGGACAGGCTATGACGATTTGCCTATTGCAGAAGTTAAACATATTTTATTATTAAATAATAAACCATTTGACAATGACAACAAAACTGAAAATTAATTATATTGTCGGAAAAGACAATATAAGCGTAATCATTATTACAGAAAAGGGGGAATTTAAGACTTACCATGTAACTAATACTCCTGAATATGCAAAAAGTGTTTTAACAGCGATTAAAGAGGCGCAAATTACAGGTCAGGCAGAAACTTTATACGAGTTTCTTAGCCCCGCATACAGAATTTCCCATCTTACAGATGGAAGATTTGAATTTGACGGGTTTAACAGTTTGTATCTAAAAGATACAAAAGTGCCGATACCAGAATTGCTGGCAGAACGAATACTGGAATTTGTAGATAAAAATAAGGAAGAAGGTTTAGAAATATACCCGTTGGAATCTCTTGTAAAGTTCTGGTATAATTGTCTATTGAACCCTGATCCAGTTGCTGTAGCCGGCCTCTATCGGTTTCTTGAACATAATGGTCATCCAATCACAAGCAATGGATATTTTATAGGATATAAGAGAGTAAACATTAAAAAGAAATACAGCATAACTACAGGAGAAGTGATTGAAACAAAGATTTATGATGAAAATACTGGAGAGCTTCTTCCTCAGTCTTTTTCAGATGCCTTGGAATTCGTAGATACGTATACAGGAAAAATAACGTATAAAGCAGGAAATTGCGTGGCTATTCCCAGAGAAGAGTGCGACTCTAATCCTGAAGTAACTTGTTCAGCCGGTCTTCATGTAGGATCAATGGCATATGTTGGAGATTTTGGCAGTAAAGAAGGACCCGTAGTTGAATGTCTTGTTAATCCTCGCCATGTAGTTGCAGTTCCGGTTGATTATAATGGAACCAAAATGCGTGTTTGTCAGTTGTACGTTCTGGGTTTGTGCAATGGCGAAAGGACTACAAATTATATGGAGTCTGATTATGGTAAAATAGATATAGCGCAGTTGAAAGCAGAATATGAAGCGAAGATTCATGCAGCCGCAGAAGAAAAAGAAAAAAATGAAGCCTTGATCCATAATATATTAAAGAACTGATTATGCCAGCATATATTGTGGTTATTCCACAGTATGCGGAACATGTGGTTCTAAGTAAGTCCCGGCGGCCAAGTTATAAAATTCTGACAGATGGTCGCCGGGTTCTTACAAATCCAAGAACTGCGGGTAAACCGAGACTATGGAAAATAAACGGGCAGTCGTTATTTCAACAAATGGGATTTCATAAGCGCTCTTTTGTCATTAAAAAATTAAAAGAGTATCTTTGGTCATTTGTTGACAAACAACTTCCAATAATCGATAAATATCCTATTCGTATTGAACTATTAATGTATAATGTTATAGATAAGGGAGATTGGGATATTGATAATAGAAGCTGGCCGTTTTTCAAATGTTTTCAGGATGTCATGGTAGCTACTGGAAAAATTCCTGATGATAATTGCCATATAATTGATGATACGGGAAGATGCCGGTTCATACCTATATCAGATAGTGCAAAAAGAAAACTAGTTTTCAGAATCCATGTACCTAAATAAAATATTATGAAAGACCTTTTTAAACTTGCGGTATTGCATGAGATTATATTGGTTTTATGCTTTCTGATTCTTGCAGTATCTTCATTGAAAACTGCATTTGTAGATAAAACGGGTGTATTAGTAAGAGATACTGTTTATGTAAAAGTGGATACATCATTAAACCCATTTTCAGCTGTATTAGTTTATGAATGTATCATGGCAGCCGGTATAAACCATCCGGAGATAGTGTATAAACAGGCTTGTTTGGAAAGCGGTTATTTCAAATCAGATCTTTTCATAAAGTGCAACAACCTGTTCGGCATGAAACATCCTGAAATAAGGCCAACGCTGTCTATTGCGTCTTTTAATGGATTTGCTGTTTTTAATAATTGGGTTGACGCCATTATGGATTATAAGCTGTGGCAACTTTGGCATTCTTGCGATTCTTTAAATTTTAAAGACTATTGTAAAAAATTAAAATCTGTATATGCTGAAGATCCTTCGTATATTACTAAACTTGAACAAATCAGAAGAGCAAGATAATATTGATAAATGCAAAGGAACTGATTGCCCTTTGAAATACAGCTGTTTAAGATTTTTGTCTCCGGATAGAATCGCTTCAGATGAAAAGCCGCAATATTATCTGCCGCAAGTACCGTATAATTCATTGACTTATAATTGCGATTTTCTAATTAAAGTTTTGAATAATTAAATAATTAAATAATTATGACCGATAAAGAATATTTTAATATAGATGCTTTAAATAGCAGTCTTCTTGGAGAACTTTTAGTCTCTCCAAAACGTTACACCTATGCTAAAGAGCATCAAAATGACCCTTCTGACGAAACAAGTGCAAGCAGATTGGGCACTGCTATACATTGCTATCTGTTTAAACCGGAAGAATTTGAAAAGGATTATGCAATAACAACAAGCGTAAAGATTGAAGGCATGATGGGCAAATTTATAGAAAAACTGGTTGTTTTGGAAGAAACCTGTGGTCTTGTTGCCGCAGGAGACTTAACAGAAACGGATCTTAAAAATCAGGCATGGATAAGCGCAGGATTTAAACAAAGTTTTGATACAGTTTTAAAGAATTTTGCTAAAGAGGAAAATCAGGATTATTACAATGAGCTAAAAGCGAATGTTGGAAAGATATGCCTGACTGAAGAAGAATTCAACACGATTCTGTCATGCGTAGAATCAATAAGACTTCATAAGGCAGCATACGAGGCATTAGCATTAGATACTGACACGGAGAATAAAACAGTAATTTCAGAAGAATGCATTGAATGGACGGAAAATGAAATAAAATGTAAAATTAAACCAGATAGAATAACAGTTTATAGCCATACAAAAGAACTAGTTGCAGTTGATTTAAAGACAACATCTAAAACTGTTTATTCATCTGATAACGGAGTAGGATTTGCAAATATGTATATTTCCAGAGGATATCACAGACAAGCTGCTTTTTATATAAGAGGGCTTAAAAACCGATATCCTGATTTTTCTATTTCTTTTTATTGTGCAGCAGTGGAAACAACTGGAGGTTTTGAAACTGTTCTGTATAAAATCCCAAAAGCCGTTTTAGATTTAGGTGATTTGGAGGTCGCTAAGGCTTTAGACTTATTGAAATGGTATACAAATGCCTGCAGCTGGGATTATCCAAAAGATTATTATGAAAGTGATGGCGTCAGGGAACTAAATCCTGACTTAGATGATTATTCCAAAAAATGCAATGCCGATAAAGAAGTCCAAGTACACTAAAAGTACCTGGTTTATATTGCCTTTTATAGGCGTTACCTGGGAAGAACTTAATCCCTGGTTTTATGATTGTTATATAGGTATAAAACAAATGCCGAAATATAACGATCATGTAATACTCTTATTTGAGTGGTCCGCCAATTCAGCTTATAATTTAATCGAGCGGGCTCTCAAAGGAACAATAGGTTATATTACAACAATAGACCTTAATAAGTATTCAGTATTTATATTCAGTTTTCCCAAAGAATACAAAGAAGATTTAGAACTGTTAAAACAGGGGAAATACTCACAAGTATCCGAATATGCAAGAAAAATAATAGGTGTAAAAAGAACGAAATCTAGCAAAGTTTATAAAGCTTTATATCCAACTGAAGAAGACAGAAAGGCGCTACAAGAGTTTTTGAGAACACTCGGAGTCACAACAAAACTGCCGAATAAAGCTGAAATATTGTCTATAATGAACATGGAGCAGGAAATTCTTGATTTAGATAATCTTCCTGATAATAGTTAAAGTTGAGACAGGGATAAATAATTGACAAGTATGCGTATACACTTCCCTTGTATGTTGATTATATTCCCTGTCTTTATCGCGGCGAGGTCAAACGGTAAGATGCCGGTCTCATAAGCCGGAGATAGCAGGTTCAATTCCTGCCGCCGCAACTAGTTAATGAAGAGATAAAATAAAAAATAAAATGAAACTGGTTGTTATTACTTTTACGGAGTTATGGGATTCAGCCGATAGTTTAATCGACAATTCAGTCAACAATTCAGTCGTGGATTCAGTCAGGAATTCAGTCTGGGGTTCAGTCTGGGGTCCAGTCTGGAATTTAGTCAGTAATTCAGTCGAAGATTCAGTCAGCGATTCAGTTAAATCTGAAATAGAAAATGAAACAGGTAAATGATTTAGTCAGGGATTCAGTCGCGAATTCAGTCTGGGATTCAGTCAGCGATTCAGTCAGGAATTCAGTCAGTAATTCAGTCAGTAGTTCAGTCCGGAGTTCAGTCTTGGGTTCAGTCAGTAATTTAGTCAGGGATTCAGTCAAATCTGAAATAGAAAATGAAAGAGATACGTGATTTAGTCAGGGATTCAGTCAATGATTTAGTCTGGGATTCAGTCAGTTATTCAGTCTATGATTCAGTCAGGGCTTCAGTCTATGATTCAGTCTATGATTCAGTCTGGAATTCAGTCAGTAATTCAATCAGGGATTCAGTCTGGGATTCAGTCAGGGCTTCAGTCAGTAATTTAGTCAGGGATTCAGTCAAATCTGAAATAGAAAATGAAAGAGATAAATAATTTAGTCGCGGATTCAGTCTTGGGTTCAGTTAGGGATTCAGTCAGGTATTCAGTCGCGAATTCAGTCAGTAATTCAATCAGGGATTCAGTCTGGAATTTAGTCGTGGATTCAGTCTGGGGTTCAGTCGGGGTTTCAGTCGAGGATTCAGTCTGGGGTTCAGTCAGGGATTCAGTTAAATCTGAAATAGAAAATGAAACAGGTAAATGATTTAGTCGGGGATTCAGTCAGGATTTCAGTCTGGGATTCAGTCGAGGATTCAGTCAGGGATTCAATCTGGGATTCAGTCGAGGATTCAGTCTGGGATTCAGTCGAGGATTCAGTCAGGGATTCAATCTGGAATTCAGTCTGGAATTCAGTCAGAGATTCAGTTAAATCTGAAATAGAAAATGAATGATTTAATTAGGGATTCAGTCGTGGATTCAGTCTATGATACAGTTAAAAGTAGACTAATAGTTAAATATTATAAGTAGTTGTATGAAATATCTGTATCTGCTCTACGGCGTAACAATAATGTCGCGGATCTTTGCTGCTGGTGGAGCTAATTGTAAAACAGCCGGACAATGTGATGATATAAATTGTCCTGGATCATATTGTGACACATTACAAAATCCATGTAAATGCGCTATAATGCTCAATTTAGACTCGATAAAATATGAAATCGATTTTCTTTTTTGTACAAGCACTGTACCTAAGATAGTGCAGGTTTATAATTTTTGGGGTATTTTAGTGTATTATGGATATTTACCGTACTATATTTCAAAGGGGGGTCTTTATGTAGTCAAATCTGATAACAAATCAATAAAAATATTCCATGTCAAACCGTAAAGTTCTTCTTTATGCTAAATGTATAGATGGAACAATTCATCCTTATAATCCAGAAATGGCTGTTGAAATTCTAAGAGAATTTGATAATAAAGATATTGTTGTATCGGTAACGCCCGATTCACCTACAAGGAATTTGCGTCAAAATAACGCCTATTGGGGAGTAGCCGTTGCTGCAATACGCCGATGGTTAAAAGAAATGACTGGCGATGTGTGGTCAGCTGAAGAAATTCATGACTATAATTTGCAGCATGTCATAAAAGCCAATCGACATGTAAAAGAATTTGACGGTAAAACNGTCATAATTTATGATATACCGCGAAGCAGCGAAATGACAATAGAGCAGTTTGCAACTTTTTATCAGGAAGTTCAGCGGTACTGGACAGAAAAAGGTTGTATAGTTCCTGATCCTATTTCTTTTCTGAACACTAAAACTGTAAATGAATGAACAATGTCAAGTATCCTACACGGGAACACTTCCCCCGTTATAAAAAAAACCTGTGGAAAATAGACAATACGGTCTATAGCTATGGAGTGGCTTTTGCTAAGCTTTATGGTAATAAGATTGAACTGCTAAACAGTGTAATTAATTATAGTATAACGACTAAAAAACACGTTAATTATACCTGTAGAACTGTATTTCCGCATCATTCAGTGATTATTGTTAATAAATTTTCAACATGAAGAGAGAAATTTCTTACCTTAAAAAACCGCGCTGGAGTTGCAGNATTTTTAAAATGATNGGNCGTAACTGCATTCCGAAAATCTACAGATCTCCTATTCTAAAAGAACCTCTTTGGAANGATAAAAATGCAACTCCCAGATGCGAATGTATCCCGCAGATAGATATTCGCTGGCTGGGTCTAAACATTTACCTATACAGGGGAAACAGTTCTTACTGGGAACGTTGGCTTTGGATACACCGTTATAACAATGGGGATGAGGTCAAGGCAAAATCGACCTGGCCCTGGATAGACCCAAAAACAGGTAAAAATTCGTGGTAAACCGGTAATATGAAGATATTTGACATTTCTATAATAGCATATGGTAAATATCCGATACCGGAGAGAACATACCATATTCAGGCTACGGCGGACAGAACTGCGGCAAGCAAGGCGCTGAAGGAGTTCTGGTCAGAGCCTGTTAATAAAAAGCGTAAACGTTCTATGAAGTCACTTCGATTGGTAATAAACTATTAATTATGAGGACTTTTGAAATAATAGCTGAAAAGGGAGTTGTTTACAGAATTAGAGTAGACAACTCCGGTATAGTGGTAGAAAGTACAGAACCTGACGGAAGATGGCTTATAGGAAAAGATCTTAACTATATAATGCCCTATTTTCAGTTCAGGGGCTGGAGATTTAATGAAATCCAACAAACGACTGAAGCCACTTAGTCGACTCCTCCGGAGACCGGCTTTGCTGCATCTTCGCTACAATAGGGATTAAACCCTGAAACCTTGCCCAAAGCTTGATATCGCCTATTTCATGAATACCGGTTGTTCGCTTATAAACTTCACCGGGGTTTGTCAACTGATTAGCAAATTTTATAATTGCATTCATAGCTGACATTGTGGCAGTGGGGCTTTGAATAAGTTTCATTGCCTCCCCGGGATGCACATAGAACAACAATTCAGTCTGAAGCCGTCTGGCTTGGTATAGAATAAAGTTCTCAGTCCAGCCTTTCTTCTTTTCGTCTTCATCATCATCTCCAAGGCGGCTTAGGACTTGGAAAACGGCAATAGTTGTTAGCAGTGCCCCTATTTCCCATAAAGTAGCCCAAATTGCTCCTTTTTCGAAGTCTGACAGATTATTCCAATTTGCTGCATCAGTGCCGACTTTACCGGACAACTGTTGAACAAGGTTCTTTATAAACCTATAAAAGACCTTATAGTTGCCTTCCTCCCAACGATTAGCCTCGTAATTGAATACACGACCCCGTGTGCGGCCCCAGCGCCTGTTCCAGCCCGGGCGCAGCCAATTCCTAAACAACATGGCAAGCCTTCCCCCAGCATGACGCTGGGCGCCTGGACGGTCAAAATTGTTGTATATACCATGAAGGCGCTTATTAAGAGCATGAATTTTATTCATGAACTCTTCTTTATTGAAATTTGCCACTCTTGGGTCAATATAAATACTCCCTCTTTCGTCTACATTCTGGTAGGCATCCCAAAGAGTCATTTCCTTTCCATCCGCTTTCAGGATGGGCTTTCCATCTTTATCCTTTACCTTAAATGCATATAAAGCCGCAAAAAAGCTGCTAATTTGCATTTCATGTTCACCGGCGTTTTGAAGAAAAAACAGAGTATTACTTCCAAACAGCTTTCTTGCTTTGCTTGCCCCGACTTCCTGCCCCAGGTGATCCCTGAACTTACCCTGCATAGCATCGAAAGTGTCAATAAGTTGTCCGGATATTGATTTTTTAGCTATTTTATTAAAATCATTGAAAAAATCGCTCATCGACCGCAAATAAAGCCCTTTGCCATGTCTATAATCAGACGCTTTGTACATGGTGCCGGCTGCCGCCTCAGCGCGTATCAAAATTTCGCCTATTATAACATTAGCTGTGCCTTGCATTAGGTTACCAGCCAGCTGAAGCATGGAAGTATACTTTATAAGTATATCCGTCGATTTAGCTATATCAAGACCTGCTATAGTTCCATGGTCTATATGCGATTCTCCGTAATAAACGGAAGCGATAAAATTATCAAAATGAGCTTTAAGGTTATTTTGTTCGGTTTTATGAATAGTTCTTTTAAGGCCTACGGCTTTGCTTACAGCGTTATATATAGGGTTGCCTGCTGATGTTGTCTCTGTTACTTTACGCTGGTTCATGATATCCTGCATCAGGATGACCTCTGCATGGATAGACGACATGGCCTTGTAGTTATTGGCCATCTGCCTGAACCGCACCATCGAAGAGGCAAGATCCCATGAAACATCGCTTATATCAATTTTTTGAGTGAAGTAAACAGGCACAGTTCTGTATTTTTCTCCTGTTTCTGTGCGAAGTCCGAATATTTCTTCGTCTTCCTTCACTTTTTTCAAGCTCTTTTCGATGGTTTTTTTGCCTATCGTCTTGGCAGACTGGCCTTCTTGCACACGTTCCAACGTCGATTTCCTTCTGCTGGGCATTATAAAACCGGGGCGCTGGTGTACCGGGATGGCTTCCTGGCTATCCATATAAAATTTAACTACGAAGTCGTAGAAAGATTTTAATGCTTCATTTCCGGGTTTTTGCAGATTTTCCCAGCGCTTATTTTTATAATCTTCTGATGGAATTGTAAGTTCGCGCAACGGATAGTAACTCTTACCGTCTATTTCAATGATCTCATGGTAAGGGAATTGCGGATCGGCAGGGCGCGTATTGCGATCAAGCCACTCTTTAAAATCAAGAGTATTACCGCCTAACTCGGATTTTCTCCGCTCAACTACAGCCTTCCAGTCCGGGTTAATTTGTGTATTTTTTACAAACCATTTGGCCCACTGAATACCGACGTGCTTAGTGTCAATTTTTTTATCCTTCGCAAGTTGTTTTAATTTATCGCTAAATGCCTCTAAAGCCTCGTTGTACTTAGTTATATCATATTCCTGTATTAAGGACAGTTGTTCAACCAGTTCCCACTTTTCCGTTTCTGAACTATATTGCTTATCTTTGATAACTTCTAAAATGTCTTTGAAAGTCTTTTTGGGAAAATCTCTTGAAACACCTGTTTTTAAGATGAACTCATCAAAAGCAGTTTCGAAATCGATAGCATCCTGTCTTGACTGCTCATCCGATTCCATCATATGCCTTTTGACCATTTTAGCGAAAAGAGCCAGTACAGCATCTTTGGAACCTATAGTTTCATCTGTAAAGGCCTGTACCAGGGTTTCATCCTCCCGGGCTTCCCTGAGCAGTTCTTTTAGGCCTTCTAACGTAAGCTTCTCTTCATCTGAAATAGCGCCTTTGTCCCTGGCCTCTGTACTCAGCTCCCAAAGCGTCTCCGCCATCAGATCAACACCCGTGTCATAATAGCTGTCCTGAATCTGCGCTGCAGTTCCTGAAATATAAATAAGCTGATGTATCAGATCCCCGTCATGAAGAGACTCTGGCAACTCAGCTTTCCACTTCTGGTTCTTTATATAGGCTCCGAGTTCGGTGGCGACATCTTTATAGGATGAAATATATGCATTGATCTGGATTAATCCGCGGATTTTATCTTCTCTGGAAATATCGCCGGCGTCTGAAAGAATAGCCTGGAGTCTTTCTTCAGCCTTTAAGGTATCGTTATAAGCTCTTCCTATAAAATCGACTAAAGCTTCGATGTTGTTGACTTTGCTTAAAGATACCAACATCTGCAAAAAATCTTCTCTTATTGCTATATTTCCAGGCGTAGAAGCATAGATTTTAAGTTTATGCTGGATCACATCTCTGGCATTGTCTATGATCTTTTTTAATCTGGCAGAAGACTCTTTTGGTTTTTCCTCTTCTTCTTTCAGCTCATAGTAAATAAGATTTTCTTTTTCGCCATGGCGCAGAAAAAAGTCAGCTGAAGGAACAAGCAGATTTCTTGCAGCTTCCCGGTAGGTTTCTTTAATAAGGTCTTTTAGTTCAGTTTTATCCGGCTTTGACACCTTGCTGAAGAATGATTTGAAATATTGAAATATTTTTGCAGCCGTAGCAATTACTTTATCAATAAAAGTTTTGTTCGATTCCTGCCATTCTTTTTTAACAGCCTGTCCAAGAAGTTTTCCTGCGGCCTCTTTTACGAGCCATTCCTTATTATCTTTATATTTTTCGCCATATTGCGTAACCACTCGCTGATAAGTATCAGACTGTTCTGCCAGTGATAATATGCGCTGTTTAAGTGGATTCGAATCAGGCAGCATTTCTATAAAGAAATGGGCTATTTCCTCTGTAAATGTTTTTATATCTGCTTTTCCTTCAGCAAGAAGAATCAATCGGTCAAATATCTTAGCGGCCCCTTTAGCGTCTACTCCAAGGCGCTCTTTCATATTGTTCACTATTTCTACTGATATTCCGTATTTAGCAGCCCAGGAGTATAATCTTGCTTCGAGTTCTTTTTCCGCCTTATTACTGGCGAGCTCCCTGGTACGCTTAGATGCTTGTCTTGCTGTTTTCGGAACTACTAATTCATAGTAATTTTCCTCTGGCTTACCTGAAAGAACTTCTTTTGGAATATGCCCTTTGTAGAGGTTCCATAAGAAATAGGCACGATTTTCACCGTAGACGCCGCTAAGAGTCTTGAAATCGGGATGTGATGTATTAGGACAGGAAATCATTTACATAACTTTTTAAGAAGTTTACCAAGGTCTTCATCAGATACTGCACTATTCAGCTCGTTATAAAGTTTTTGCTTTTCGGATTTAGTTAAAGTTGACACTTCTATCTTCTGAGCAATTTCATGCTTAGATATGACTACCTTTTCTGTAGCAGATGAAACAATCGGTTCTGCCGTAAAACCCGTTGCTTCAGCCTCTTCAATGGACAAGTCGCTGTACTCATCTTCTTCGCTTTCAGTTATTACAGGCGCTTCCCTTTCGGCTGTTGGCCTGTCTTCTATAGATACGTCGGATTCCACAGGGGCAGCTCCAAAGTACAGCTTAGGAAATAATTCAGACATTTTACCGGTATCTCCGCTGGCTAAAGCTTTTTTACCAATTTTTATATGATTCTCTTTAAGAGCTGTTTGAGGATTCCATTCTCCAAAATAGTATTCTGACTGCCTTTCATTTCCCTGAAGTGGAATAGCATGATATATAAAAGCGCCTTCTTCATCAGTATGGCTTAAGCGCATCAGGGAAGTTTGTTTATTCACGTTATATGAAAAGTAGCGCACAGGTGTAATAAGAGTGTCTTTTCCAGAGCGCTCTTCTTTAAATAAAGGGGAATGTAATGTTATATCCGGATCAACTTTTATAGCCACTAAAGTATTTCCGGATAGTTTGAATTGTGTAATATCCCGATTAGTCGCTTTTATCAACAAAGAACTATCTGGAAAATTTCTTAAGTACTGTTCAACAAAGGGTTTTGATAACAAAATATTGTTCAGGTTTATCTGTAAAGACTTATAAAACTCTCTGAAACCGGTTTTATAAAAATACTGCAAAGGTAATAAATGTGATAATGAATTCAGAGTTCTTCTAAATCCGCTATCCATAAAACTATAGACAATAAGATCTTTAGCAAATTGCTTTGTTTCTTCATTAGCTGATTCATTAAGCAGATACCACCAGTTTGCAGAATAAACNGATTCATTCTGACCGGTTGCACTTATGGAGTTATTGAAGTCTATATAACTTGATTTATCTTTTATCTCAGAAATAACCGGTGAAAGTCTTTGTATAAAAGGAAGTTTAGCGAACTCTGGATATTTTGCTTTTAATTCTACCAGTCTGTTAGCTAATGCTGTTTTACCATAAAACAAAGACTGCCTTTTACTTCCATAGATAACTGCGGCATCGTCTCTGGCCAAGTCGTTATATAGAGAATTTGAAGAAAACAAATAACTAAGTAATTCGTAGTTAATTTGTACAGATTCCGCAACAGATAAAGAATTTCTGCCGGTTACATGCGCAAGGCTGTTCTGAACTCCCTTAAATGCAGGGGTGTTCCAGGGAAAATACCGCTGAAGAAGAGCAACAGAATCAATATGAATCCTGGTCATCATNGTCTCAAGGAAGGGATAAGTTGATTTTTTATCTTTTAAATCAATAAAACGTTCTGAGTCTATTTCCAAAGCAAGTTTAGGGAATATTTCAGCTATACCGCTTATTCTGCCTTTTTCTATAATTCGTTTTAATCCATCAATAAGAATAATACTATCAGCTGTTTGCGGCCCGGGACCTTTTGCATCACCGCGCAATGCTAAAGTTACATCAATAAGTTCATTGGCCATACCTTTATACCGATGAAATGCAGCCAGTGTGTCGAGTTGATCTTTATAGTAATCTTTAGATTTTACCTCTGAACTGCTTTCCTTCAAGAGACCATATAACCTGTCTGTATTAAAATTAACTATACCCTTTTTCGGGCTTCTTCCAGCCAGAGCAGTATAGGTTTTTAAAGTTTCATCGTAAGCTCTGAGTTCTGCCGCTTTAGTTCCTCCATAATTAAAATAGGAGCTTACAAACTCCATAAGTACCGGTTGCGCTAAGAATCCGGAAACAGTTCTTGGTGAGTAACCTAAGCGTATAAGTAACATGATTACATCAGATGTATATTGATTGGCGTTTAATATCCATGCTATAGGAGACTTTATTGTGTCCACCGCCATAGCCAGAAATCTGGAAACATTATCAGAAATAGTGGTTTTTTCGTCTAAAGCCAGTACTCTTGACAGACTTCGAGTTATTTTGCCATCAAATGAAGCAGAGTCAGCCAGATCTGAGAACCAGAACCCGGCCTCTTGAGCTATAGGATGATTAGAATTATGAAGAGCATAAGCTGGGATAAGATTACCTGCACCGGCTCTTTCAAACTGAATAGACTGCGCAACAGATGAATTAAAAACTAAAGGTTCTTTTGCTGCGCCTTTTGCTATAAGGATTTCATCAGAAATAGCGATTAAATCTGAAAATCCTCCATGTTTTAATAATTCTATGTGGCTGGATTTATGCTGTAAAACTCCATTAGCTATAGCAAGAAGACCGTTATTTCTGGCAGTTTTTGGTTGTTCTGCTGCTGCCTTAGTCCAGTCATATTTAATACGGCCAACCTCTTTTCCACCTGGCGTCTCTTTTACTTCAAATTCAGGTATTATAATAAATTCCTTATCTGCGTCCATATCAGAACTATTCTGCACGGTCAGTCCTGTAGGAACTATTATAATGCTTCCTAAAGCCTCTGGAAGAAACCCTTTCGGCTTTAATAAAATCATTGAGCGCTTATTCTCCGTAGGAATACGATAACCAACGAGTTCTAACAAACTTTGATCTGTCAAAGATTCTGGATTCGCCGGTAGAACTTCTTTTGTCCACCAGGGCAGCAGACACTCAGCATGAATTACTTTTCCATCTTTGCTTATCATGAACTTAAGATCAAAACCAGGACCGGCAGCCTGCGTAGCTAACATTCCCTTAATTTTCTGATTACGCACTTTTCTTTTAAAGATTGAATACAAAACTTCTTCATATTTCCTGGCTACAGTGGGAAAGGATAAGGGTAAATAAAAATCTCCATCTGCCATAATTTGAAGAATATCTTCATAATGTTCGTTAAGATTTTTCCTTCTGTCTATTTCTTCTAATAGCAAAGTCTTGATTCCTTCTTTGGTACTTAGTTGTGTCGCTACTTCAGTATAGTTCTCTTCAATATTAGCAACTTGAATTGCATGATAAGTATCTTTTATTTGTCTGCCTGTAAGTTCTGTATTATCTATTTTTATTTTTTCAGCATCAGAAAGATTAGAAAGTAAGAGTTTTCTATACTGGGTTCCATATATGTTTTCTTCATCAAGGTGATGATTTGGCGTTTC
>C687J35021_10000484_pt1 | contig 30955 bp, 29 predicted proteins | sample RifCSPhighO2_12_FD_35021 | JGI IMG/M metagenome (IMG submission 35021) | reverse complement strand
GACACATAATACAGTATAAATAACTTTTTAATCCAAATGTATTAATACGGGACCCTAAATAATTTTTAATAAAATATATTTATCAACTTATACTAATAGTTTATTTGATACAACATCAAATAATTAAAATTATCTCAAAAATATCCTTCGCAAATCACGCACAAAAAAGCTCTGGAATTTTTCTGGAGCTCCAGAATTTTGAGAAGAAGAAGAAGAAGAAGTTTAATTTTCCTCTGGTTCTTAACACAATATAAATAACTTTTCAATTATATTGTATTAATAAGGGACCCTAAATAATTTTTACATTTTAAATACTTTATGAACTTATACTAATAGTTTATTTGATACAACATCAAATAATGAAAAATATCCTTCGTCGCCTTGCGGCACGCACATGGTTTCATCGCCCGACAAGTCGGAAAAGCTCTGAAAAAAATTCTGGAATTTTCTAGAAAATTCCAGAATTTTAAAGATGTTTTAGAAGACGCGAAGCGCAAAGAAGAAGAAGAAGTTTTGGAGGCTTTATAAGTTCTATATAAATTAAAAGTTGATCATATAGAACTTATAAAGCCTCCAAAACTTTTCTAGAACTTCTACAACTACGTGATAAAATTTCAGATACTGAAACTGGTTCCAAAGAAAGAAAATATCACCACATTGAAGCTGAGAAGAATTACATCTCATGATTTAAGGAGAGTATATTATCAAAGATTTATCGATTTATAAATCGATAAATTTCTAAGTTACGAAAGTATCCTAGAATCGTATTGTGGAACACATTTATCACAAACACGTTTATTATATTCTATAATTACTGTACTACCAGGACTTTTATCAGGTAATTCTTCGCAAAACGTACAACAAAGACATTTAGAATTTGAACATCCCATCGCAACAACATTGCCTAGAATAACTGGATTCTCGATAATTCTAGACCCGCATTTTCTACAAGCGTATTGTTTTGATGTACTAGAATATTGACCAGGAAATTGCTGTTCTAATTGATTAAGACATTCGATACATAACGAACATTGTAATTTGTTAATATTATATTTACGGACATCATATTTTAAACATTTATGGCAACTCAGTATCACACCAGACGATATACCATATACACAATCTCCGCATAACTTAACACCAGTTTTAAGACGTTCTGAGTTTAGCACATTAGCTCTGCAAACTTTACATTTATCTGGGTTGTATTGTAGTTTATTGCGAAGATCTTCAGGTAATGTCGAATAGATACCATCGAAACATTTCTGATGGAATTGGAAACTATCATAACATCCAACATATGCTGCATCTCTTATTACAATTGGACATTCTTCAATATCATAACTGCATACTCGACATCTTTCCGAATGATCCGCGCAATATTTGAGAAGTGTATTTCCAAATTTTGTAACAACATGTTTAGCTTGGTTTTTACAACCATATACACAACAATCTGGATTAGCTACTATTATATATTCAGTTTCTTTATCGCAACATTCTTTACAAATGCCTTGACCTATGCGTTCTCCGACAATTCCGATTTTTAAACACATAGCACAAACATTAGAATATTCTGGGTTATTTTTGGTACAGTTCGTACATATATACGTATCTTCACACGTGGAATCACATCGGATACATATTCCTTTTATCTTAGGTTTATCCAATGTCAATTCTTTTAGAACAATTTTAGATCGTTTATTTGCAATTCCGCAGTCTGGGCAAATAAAATGATTTAAACTTTTTCCTTCATATCTATCGTTGTTTAAATATGTTGAACATTCTTCACATCGAAAGGGTAAACACAAATTACAAAACTTAGGAGCTTCTTCACCGTATGAAGTGTAAAATCTTCGGCCACATTTACGCGTTTGACATGAATGTCCTGCGCGACGCTCAAATTGCGAAAATTGTTCCTTTGTAATACAATCATTACAGATACTATAGTAACCTTCTTTATTTCCAGGCATGGATAAATTATATAATTTATCAGGACGAGTTCCAATTTTAACTTGATGAAATTTGGTTTTACCTGGAGCGTAAATTTCTTGAGGTTGATGAAATTGACAACTTACATTATGAGAATGAGTTGGACAATTTCGAACCCCTAATGAATACTCAAACTGATATACAATATTTTTACACCCCATAGAAAAATCACATTTATAGGTTTCGGAATTATGAGTAAGAGGACACCCTTCGGGTTCAATTAATTCTGGATTAACTTTTTTTTACCTTTTCCTTTCTCGGTTAATCCACTACTACAAGCGATGAGGCGTTCAGGAGATCCGATAGGAGAACCGTTGGGCGACCCTGATGGACTTCCTTTAGGGGTTGAAGGAGGGGTACGGTATTCATGATTTAAAATATTAACAATTCTCTGATAATTAAAAGACTCCTTGGTGGATACCATTGCTAATTTACGGAACGTAATTAATACATCAGAGCGGATGTTCATCAAAATGTTCTCACAGTCTGAATTGTAAAATTTCAAAGATTGAGAATTCAATTGAAACAGTTGATTGTAGTACGAGAAGAATCGGATGAGCTCATCTCGATCGCATTGCTCAAAGTGGATAGGCATAAATCGATCTAACAAGGATTCGTAATGAGTAATCTCAACACCTTCAAAAATTGTCTCAAAGTTATTGCAGCAAAAGACAATAATACAACTATTTGAGATGTTATCACGCTCCAGTAATTCCAGTAAACAAAGAAGAAATTCTTGTTTCACGTTTTGAGTATGTTCTTCCAAGGATGGAATATACCCATTCGATACGGGTGTACTTGCTGCTGCAGCTCCTGCGGATGCAGTTCCTCCAGAAGAACCTCCGGACCTAAGTTTATCATAAGAATTGTTAATGTAAAACTTGAGCCATTTATCCATTTCATCAATTACAAACATGGTAGGTCCGTTGACGATAGAAATAGATCCGTAAATCTTAGAAAATAATTCAGCGGGCTTGAACTGAAGAAACTGGGAATTACTCAGATCCACTCGATATACTTCATCTACATTTCCAGAAGATGCTGCAAAATCTGCCAGGTTACTCTTACCTAATCCTGGAACTCCGTCAATGAGAATTCCCAAAACTTGATATGCTTTGGTACTTGACTCGATCGCGATTCTGTTTGTAATAAGATCCATGATCTTTTGATAATTCAAGGAAGGAAACAAGGCTCGGGGTTTATGTGAACGATAAGAATTATTCGAATACAGATAATATTTTGAACTACCTTCAGTTGTATTGAATTCACGGCTACCCTCTTCCAAACACTCTCGAATTGTATTTCTGTGGAAACAAGAAATATATTCTACTGTGACAGAAGTATCTGTAGGTGTAACATACATGGGAATTCCGTACGAATAAGACACTTCGGGTAGTTTAGCAAATGAATCTGCAGTATATCGGGCCTGAGATCGAACATCTCTACGAGAGAAAACTTTTCGGGTATAAATACCAGCAGATGCAGTCCTCCAAGCAATAGCTTTCAGTAATTCTACGAACTTCTCAGTATTGTTGTTGTAATGATTGATCAAGATCATTAACACAATACGAGGTGTCTTTCCCATGAAATCTGGAATCGAAGTTGATTCACGGATAATATTAATAATTTCTTCCATAGCTCGGCTATTCTGTCCCCACATTTGATTTTGAGTCAAAAGTGACAAGGGGTCGTTATTCTGAACAGTTCCTGTATTTCTTGAAGTAGGTGTGGTAACCATCTTAAAACTAAGATTTTTGTGATTCGAATAAAAGATCCATAAAGAAAGTTAAAAGAATTTTTATTTTCCTATGAGAACTATATCTTATGTTATTTTCAAGATCGTTCTCATTGGATAAAATAAAAACATTTAAATAAACGATGTCGTTAGATCGTCACGAGAAAAAAGCTGTACCTCCTTCTGTAAGCGACCTTAAGCCGTGGCTTCCTCGGGATTATAGTAGTACAACACAACAGATCAGAGATTCCGTTAAGTTTAGCGAAAAGGCTTTCTTTTATGATAGTTCTTTGACGAATCATGGTAAAATTTATACTATGCCGTTCGTTAAAGCCTGCTATCCTCCTCAATATTATACTCGTAACTTGAGATTTGAATTCGAAGGTGAAGATCCGGGCGTCCCAGGGTCTTTCCAATACGACCAACCTTGGCGTTGTTGGGGTGGAGATGAACGATATGGAGTTGGAGCTGATAAATATACGGCTAATATTGGTCACTTTGGTCACTCTCATATCTTCACAACTATGTGTAAGATCAATACCCTTCGAGCAAACCCTAAAGCTAGTGTTGGAGTTGAGAATCTTATGTCTGAACATCTTCTTAACGGCTCAACTCAAATCTTCAACTGGTCAGGTAATGTTGTAGATACCGAAGGTAATAAAGTACCGTACAAACTAGGAACTCCTCAAGGGGATGTTCATGGTATGTTTGATATGTTTATTAATGGAACTGGAACACAAGATGGAGTTATCGACGTTGATTACCTTCTGAGTAGCCTTCAAGGACTCAAAGATAATTATTTACCTAAATCCGCTCAACTTCAAGTAACTATAGATCGTCTTGCTATATTCCTTGATGATATTTTATTACACGGAAAGATTCCGTTGATGTCATGGCGTGCTTCTATGACTCATCATCAACATTTGATCTTTACAGTTTGGCAATCGTTCTACAAGTTATATCGTACTCGTAAATGTAGTAAGAAATACAAGAGACGTCTTATAGAGAACGAAATGATGTGTCGACAACTTTACGATACTGCCGCGCATATGGGTGGTTTCTTTGGTACATTCTATAGTGTTATATCTTTCTTAGATACTTTATTATATGAAATGGGATGGAGTAAAGACACTGCAATTCCTAACAAGTATCGAAACCAGCGTGAAACAATCGTACATGTTACACAGAAACGTTACTGGCGCGAACATGTTACAATGTTTTCAGATTATGATAAAGCTGCTGCCCTAATTGAAAACGAAGAAACCGAGCTCCGTATGTATCAGATACAAGTTGCAATTAGTGAATCTTGTACAACTATGGAAATTTATGTTGGTGCAATATTCTCCGCTTTAGACAAACTTGTTCGTCATATTGGATTATTCAAAGTTTTACCAGACTTTTATTCTAAACGGTAAACTTTGGTATTCCAAAAGAATACTGAATATATTATACATTCTTTTGAATGTATAAAAATTAATACTTATCGAAACTATGGACGGTTTTCTCAACCTTATAGGTTCCAAATCCACTTCCGCTCATTTCCTCATCCATATATGTACGATATGTACTTACACCTAAGTATCCGTACATAACATCGACATGGATATGTTTCTGAATTATATCTTTAATTCTTTTTTCATAAACACCTTTAGTTATTCCATATTTAGTTTCAATAACTACATCACAAATTGAAAAGTTGTCATACAAGGAAAGAAATTTCTGACTAAATTCCTTTAAGAAAATAGGTTCTTCGAATTTATGTATTTCTGCATCACGGAATTTATATGACACGGGACCCACATATCGGAGTGATTCGTTTACATCAAATTCTTCAATTAATTCTAACATAGTTTTCACTGCGTTTTCAATGTGTTTAATTCTTTGAGGATTCAACGATGAAATACGTTGTTCGTATTCTTTAATATCGGCTTCCTTCTTTTGAACTTCAGAATATTTAACATCTTCTTCTTTCAATTTTACCAATTCGGACTGTAAGTTAATGAGATCTCTCAGTAAAAGATCTCTTTCTTGTGAAAATTTCCCAATACCTTCAAGAAATACCTGACCTTCAATTACAAACTTATCAAAAGTTTCATGTTTAAACTCTCGAAACTTCTGAGAAAATAACTCATTAAATTTATGAAGGATCGGCTTTAATATTTCTTTTTTCTCTTTATCCGATTTAGGACGAGAATCTTCTAATATACAGCCTTTCATATTAATACTATTTTGGATATTTGCCTCTTTTCTATTCAAAGAATAGATTTCATTAGACTGTTGTTCAAATTGGGAGTATTCAACATTTTGTCCCATTAGTCGTTTAATATCTGTTCTAACACTTAAAAGTTCAGAGACTAAAGATTGTAACTCTCTATGAGTTCTTTTCCTATCAAGATACGAAACATGATGGGAAACATTACACTCTTTTACACCATTAGATAGTTCAGCTAAAAGTTCGTCAAAACTCGGATTTACCGACATGCTATACTTTTAAAGTAAAAGGTATATTTATTGTATTAGATCATTTTTAACTTACAATATACATTCAAAAGAATGTTCTTTAATGAACATACATTCTCCCGAATGTATAATACAAAATAATATTTTAACCATAACTACCTCCCCAAGTGTAATCGTAAGATTGTTCATAAGGAAAGAAATCGGACCAAGATTTTGCTAAAAAAAGCCATCTTGTATACTGATTACAATTGAATATTTTAACTTATTATTAATTAATGTTTCATACTCGCATTGAGCAGCAACCTGATATTTAAAATGTTATAACTTCTTCCAATTCAATCATTAGTTCTTCAAAATGAAAATTAGAGCTTAGTTTGAAGAACCATAATTATAATCTTCTCTCCGTTTCCTATTATATTTGCACACTAACCAAACTAAAAACTATTTTATTTTTTTCCTAAACCAAAACTATTTAATTTATGAAAAAATAAAACAAATATAAAATAAAATGTACTTGAGATTGTACAACAGAGCTTTAGAAGACCCCAATGATCCTGAAGTAAAGGAAAAGATTACGGAATATGGTAGAGAAATTACATTTTTCGGAGGAGACGATATTGCAGATTATCACTGTATGTACGATAAACCGTTAATATTCTTAGCTAAACATTATTTAGAGAACCCCGATGATTCCGTGTTACACACTGATGACCCGAACGGCGAGAAAGTTCTCAATTTTATTATTGAATATTTTTTAAATTATGTTAAAGAAGACACTAAATTGGGTCAAAAAGTCTTAAAAGAAGCAGAAAATCGTTATATTACTCATATAATGGAATATGTATGTGAAGGAATACATACTCCGTTTATATACAAATTAATTATGTTAAGTTATGATGAAATATTAGAAGATTTAATCGGGCTTAAGAATGTCGATGGAGAAATTGATTGGTGCTTAGATTATTCCAACATATTTGAGTTCTTTCAGTGCTACGATTCTGATAAGTTAATTGAAGTAATTCAGAATATCGGAGAATTCGCTCTCAGCGATACAGAAAAATGTGTAGAAGGTTGCTGTTATTCATGGAACGATAATGAAGAATTAAATGATAAGTGGAAAGCTAAGATTAAAGAAGTACTGTCGTTGTAAAATTATTTATTAGATTTTTTTCATTCACTTGAATGAAAAATGCTACGGTGTATTTAAAGGAATTGAAATATACATTCTTTTGAATACATTTCACTGAATATACATTTCTTTAAATAGATTCCTTTGAATATACATTCTTTTGAATGTATATAAGTATCTTAATATCTGATAAAATTATAACCGGATACACCTTTGTATGTTCGAGTGCCATCGTGAGATTTCAACTTTGGGGGTTCAGAATTGAGATCATCAACCACAGCTTTTCCTAAAAAGCCTTGATTAGCATCGGGACAGTCAACATCTTTGACAATTTGTAAAATTGTCTTCTGGTAATCAGGAGGCGATATTCTATACTTTGTCTTAAGAAGTTCGCGTAATTTTTGACAATCTTCCGTCAGACAACTGAAAACACTGTAAAATTCTGTGATGAAACCTTTATTTTCAACTTTATCCGGATGGGGACAAACTCCTCTCCAAACATATCCAGGGTGTCTGAAGGTAAATCCATCGATTTTGTTAAGCATGTCCTGGACGAACGCTTTGCGAGAATAAAGTTCTTGTCTTTCTTGGATAAGAACTTCCATCTCCTCTAGAGAGTCGAAATTCTCGAGGAATTTTTCACCCTCCTCCACAAACCTTCCAAAGAGCGCACCTTTGAGTTCTTCAAGCTCTTCAATCAATAACTGATTGAATTTACTGTAGATGGGTTTCAAAATTTGTAAAATCTCCTCTTTGGATTTGGGTCGAGGATTAAGGTCGTTGATTTTTTCTTTGTATCTATTTTGAATGGTCAATTTTTCCATTCGCAATTCGCGCATCTTTACACAGATATCTTCAAATTGCGAATAAGAAACCTGTACACTTTCAAGTTCGCTTATTTTTGATCTAATAATTGCCAATTTTTCAAGTTCGCGTTGAATCTCTTCTCTGATCACAAGTTCTTGCTCCTGTGTTGGATGGAGAGGTTTGCACGACTCAACTCCATACGACAATTCAACTAAAAGGTTTTCAAATCGAGGGTTGGAAGTGCTAGCCATCTTTTGGTGATCGAAGAAAAATAGAATCACACTCATACAACGATTTAATTTTATCATTCGATACAATTTGTCAGTATATTCTAATATATGTATATATTAGAAGAAATGTATGTTATTAAAATAATGAAATTATCAACTATCATTATAATCCCAGGCGATAATGACATACGGAATACAAGGAAAGAAATCGGAACGGGATGTTAAAAAATCTTCTTATATCTCTAAGACAAACTAGATTCAATAAATATTCAAAATAGTCATCGTTATAAAAAATATTTATTAATTTTTTTCCATTCGCTTGAATGGAAAAATGTTTCGGAAGATTCTACGAAGTATCATCCATTTACTTCTTCTACCTATTACTAGACTGGTTTTCTCAGGATATAAACATAACGAAAAAGAATGGTGTGAAAATCGCAAATTATTATCTTCGGTGGGATATGAGATATCCGTATACGGAATTAATGGAATGTTCTTTCCCACATATAACGAAAAATTAGTTATATTATTTCAAGGTAATAATGGACTATATGAATTTTCAATAGATAAATTAAGAATGTTTAGAGGTCGAGGATATTCTGTTTTAATGTTTAATTACCCTGGATATGGAAAAAGTAGAGGAGTTCCAAATAAATTTACATTTAAGAAATGGGCTAGAAAAGTATTAGGCTTTGCTACTCAAAATATAACTCAAGAAGAAAATATTATTGTATATTCTGTATCTATGGGTAGCGGACCGGCTGCTTATATTTCTAATTTATATCCTAAAGCTAAATATATATTCGATCGACCTTTTAGCAGTTTAAGTAATGTAGTGTGTTCTAAAATTCCATGGTATTTATCATGGACTAAAGGATTTGTAAATTATATTATTAAAAGTTATTATTGGGGTGATAATGTTAAAAAACTTCAAGATACAAAAGCTGATGTTACCTTTATTTTCCCACAAGATGACGAAATGATTCCCAAGAGTTGCTTTGAACAACTTTCGAAGTGTGTGAAAGGTGCTACTATATTACACGTTCCCGGAGGTCACGGATATAAAGTTGATGATTGGCGATATACGGAGTGTTGCGATGCTATATTAGATCAAATTCTTCCTACGGTACGGTAATTTAATCATTCGTTGAATGATTAACCTAGTCTTCTATTCTAGAAGATATATAATTTGTTCCGTCGTCGGGGTCAGTTTGATCGTGTTTCCAAACAGAAGTTCTGTCGGATATTTGTTCAAGTAAGCGGTTATTTCTTGATATCAAGTATTCATTATCATATTTTGCTTGTCTCAATTCGTGTAATAATTTTCTGTTTTCTTTTTCTGCCTTCTCACGTGCTTCTCGTCCTGTACCAATGATCGTGTTGGTCGCTTGAACGAACTTAAAAGTACAAAATCCACCTATGATAAAACATACGTTGCGAATGTACCCGCTCATGTTTTTATTTTTTAAAAGAATAGAATAAAATTTAAGTTTATTTTCCAAATAAACCAGATTTAAACAGATTAATAAAATGAGTCAAACTCGACGACCTCGTATTGGAATCATCAATCTTTATCCAACTAATAAAACAACTCCTCGCTTAACTATAGTTAAGTATACAAATAGAGAGATTACATGGTCACGATACGGAAAAGAAACGAAGAATAATTATTCTTTTACTTTAACACACCACGATAGTAGAATAGATATTTCCGATTTTATACGTGGATGTAATCCGTTCACGTTAGAGCTAGACAAAGCATATAAATTATCACATCTTATTTTTAAGGTACAAGTTAACGATCTTTTAACGCCACAATTTGAGGTAAATGATGAAGTTTGCAACGATGTATTAAAATTATATAAAAATATGATCGAAGCGTTAGTTGAGTGTAGACAATCTGATTGTTCCGAAACTGCTAAAACTCAAATTTTAGTTGTATTCGAGAAAGAAGTAGATAGAGGATCCATAAATGAAAGTTGGGCGGATCGATTAAGAAAATTATTTCAAGAATCTACCGAAGAAATCCATCGCAAAACATATTATAGTATTCAACATATTATCGGAACACTAGTCCCTCATAATTTCATTTATCTTGTATTACCAGATAGTGATAAAGATTATGAGTGGTTTTATATACATGCTCATCATTAACATGTAAAACGATACGTCGATGACGACGTACCAATAAGTAATTATACTTCTGATTTAACTGTAGGAAGTTGAGGTGGAGTTGGAGATACAGCGACACATCTTACACAATATTGTCCATCTTCATAATTTCTACATTCAAAAAGAAGAGATTCGCTACATCTTTTACAAAAAGTTTTCCCACATCCCTTACATTCATCTTGAGAGTAAAGGAAACATTCAGAACACATACGATTCATTCTTTTTGAGTGCATTTTAAATACGTTTATTTTTTAAACTATTTTCAATTCTATATTTTTGTAAGCTTGGATATCTATTATGAGAAGTTCAATATAAAGATGAATCATCGTCAATGGTGATCATCGTCAATGGTGTTGAACTATTTCTAATCTTCCGTTACGAGAAGTTAAAAGAATTCATGTGAATTCGTTCTAATGTTTTAGGTAATAATCATTCACTGGAAATAATTGTTTTGGAATACCAATAATAATAATTCTATGTTTTGTAATAGATCTTGTAGACAAACTTTGTAAGCTTGGAAAGTGATTCTCTAATATTTCAACTATCTGTGTGCGTTGAAAATACCTAGCATGTTGTAAAGGTATTTGACCGTATTTATTACCAATATTAGGATCTGCCCCAGCGATAAGTAATATTTTAATCATTTCTAAATGTCCTTTTTGAGAAGCCCAGTGTAAAAGTGTATCATTGTATTTATCAATAAAATTAGGATCTGCTCCAGCTAATAAAAGTTCCTTGACAATTTCTAAACGCCCATAAATAGAAGCTTGACGTAAAGGTACCTCGTGTTCATAATTAGCAATATTAGGATCCGCACCAGCGCGAAGTAATTCCTTAACTACTTCTAAATGTCTATTACGTGAAGCCCAATACAAAGGTGTTTGATTGTATTTATCAACAATATTAGGATCTACCCCGGCTAACAAAAGCTTCTTAACTACTTCTAAGTGTCCTTTATAAGAAGCCCAATACAAAGGTGTTTCACCGTTGTTATTAGCAAGGTTAGGATCTGCTCCGGCTAACAAAAGTTTCTCAACAATTTTTAAATGTCCATAAACAGAAGCCTTATATAAAGGTGTTTCACCTTCTTTATCAGCAATATTGGGATCCGCTCCGACGCGAAGTAATTCTTTAACTACTTCTAAATATCCATTTAGTGAAGCGCTATATAAAGGTGTATTGCCGTATTTATTAGTAATATTTGGATCTGCTCCGGCGGTAAGTAATACTTCAATAATTTCTAAGTTTCTATTAATAGTAGCAATATGTAAAGGTGTTTGACCGGATTTATTAGTAATATTAGGATCTGCTCCTTTCCCTCCGGGTCCGTTAGGAAAGTGAAGTAATTCTTTAACTACTTCTAAATGGTCGCCACTAGAAGCCGCAAGCAAAGGTGTTCTACCGTATCTATCAGCATGGTTAGGATCTACATCAATACCGGGTATGGAAAGTAATTCTTTCACTATTTCTAAATGTCCATTTTGAGAAGCAAAAATCAAAGGCGAAACACCGTCTCTATCAACAGCATTAGGATCTGCACCGCCGCGAAGTAATTCCTTAACTACTTCTAAATGTCCATTTTGGGAAGCCCAGTACAAAGGTGTTTTACCACCCTTATCTCCAATATTAGGATCTGCTCTTTTGCATCCATCATCTCTTCCTATGGACGAGGCAGCAAGTAATGCTCTAACTACTTCTAAATATCCTTTATGAGAAGCCATAAGTAAAGGTGTTTTACCATCTTCATCGACAGTATTAGGATCTGCTCCGTTAAATAATAGTTCTTTAACACGATCTACTTCTCCTCTAACAGAAGCCCAATATAATTGAATATTATATTCGTTAATAATATTAGGATTTGTTATGTCGCCTGATGATGTGGATAAATCTCTAATCGAATCTTCATTACGAGAAGTATTAGTTAAACTCATTTTATTAAATGAGTTTTTTTCAATTAAAGGGTCAAATAATTTTTTTATTTTCAAGTTCGTTAAACTAACTTCTAAATGTATATTTTATTTGTTTACTAATAATTCTATATTGATAATGAACTAACTCGATATAAAGAAATTTGATTATTCTTATCAACCGTATTTGGATCTGAAGTATTAATAGCAATTATTTTACAATCATCTGTAAGATTAAATTATAATAAATTTTGAGGAATTGATGAAGTATCTATTTTAAATTTTACGATACTTCTTAAACTCAAGACATGCAATGTCGGAAAGTAAATTTCAAGCGATTTGTTAAGTTCATTAACTATATTTATATGTCTACGTTGGGTAGCCCAATACAAAGGTGTTTCACCGTCTTTATTAGCAATATCAGGATATGCCCCTGCTGCAAGTAATTCTCTAACTATTCCTAAATATCCATTTAGTGAAGCCCACAACAAAGGTGTTTTACCGTCTTCATCCGCAATATTAGGATTCGCTCCGGCACGAAGTAATTCTTTAACCATCGCTATTCGTCCATAATAAGAAGACTGAGATAAAGGCGTTTCAGACTTCTTATTAAAAATATTAGGATCTGCACCGGCGAGAAGTAGTTCTTTAACTACTTCTAACCGGCCATAAAAAGAAGCCTGATATAAAGGCGTTTCAGACTTCTTATTAGTAATATTAGGATCTGCACCGCCGCCGGGGGCGGAAAGTAATTCTCTAACTATTTCTGAATGTCCAATATTAGAAGCCCAGTGCAATGATGTTTCACCGTCTTTATTAGCAATATTAGGATCTGCACCGGCGATAAGTAATTCTTTAACTATTTCTGAATGTCCACGTAGTGAAGCCTCTAACAAAGGTGTTTCGTCTTTGTTAGCAGTATTTGGATTCGCCCCGGCGGCGAGTAATTCCTTGATTATTTCTAAATGTCCATGTAGTGAAGCATAGAATAAAGGTGTTTTACCATCTTTATCGGCAATATTTGGATCCACTCCGATGGTGAGTAATTCTTTAACCACTTCTAAATGTCCATTATAAGAGGCCTTGTATAAAGGTGTTTGATTGTGCGAATTAGCAATATTAGGATCTGCTCCGGCGATAAGTAATTCTTTAAATATTTCTAAGTATCCACGATAAGAAGCCCAATACAAAGGCGTTTGATGATAATTATCAGCAATATTAGGATCTGCACCGACGGAAAGTAATTCCTTAACTACTTCTAAATGACGATGTAGAGTAGCCAATATCAAAGGGGTTTGACCATCTTTATCAGCAGTATTAGGATTTTCTCCATCGGCAACTAATTCCCTAACTGCGTCTAAACGTCCATTTCTAGAAGCTTGTAGTAAATTAGTAGGAATTGTTCTACCGCCTAGCCTGGTGGGTGATTTACTACCACCGCCTAAATTTCTGGCACGACGCTCACTGAAACTCATTTTATTGAATGAGTTTTTTTATTTACTAAAAACTCATTCAATAAAATGAGTTTTTTTTCATACTTCTCAAACATAGAACGTATAGCCTCAGAAAGTAGTTCTAAACGTCGATAAATGAGAGATCGAAGAAGTATCTATTCTAAATTTTATGGTACTCCTTAAACTTAAATGAACTAAGGATGGGAAGTAATTCTCAAGTAGTTCAATTATCTCGGTGGGTTGAAACCCATAAGCTACACCTAAAGGTGTTTTACCGTTGTTATCGGCAATATTAGGATTTGCTCCAGCGCGAAGTAATTCTTTAGCTATTCCTGTTCCTCCATAATAAGAAATATGAAATAAAGGTGTTTTATTATCTTTATCAACAATATTAGGATCTGCTCCGGCGGCGAGTAATTTCTTAACTATTTCTAAGTTTTTATTAATAGTAGCAATATGTAAAGATGTATAACCGTATTTATTAGCAATATTAGGATTTGCCCCAGCAGAGAGTAAGTCTCTAACCATTTCTAATTGTCCATAACGAGAAGCCCAGTACAAAGGTGTATTAATATTAGGATCTGCTTCGGCGACGAGTAATACTTTAACAATTTCTGAGTATCTATTATAAGAAGCAAAATACAAAGGTGTTTCACCGTCTATATTAGCAATATTAGGATCTGCTCCAACGGCTAGTAATTTCTTAACTATTTCTAAATATCCATTACCAGAAGCCCCTGATAAAGGTGTTTTATTATTTTTATCAGCAATATTAGGATCTGCTTCGGCTGTAAGTAATTCTTTAACTACTTCTAACTTTCCACGACGAGAAGCCCAATACAAAGGTGTTTCACCCTTTGTATTAGCAAAGTTAGGATCTGCTCCGCCGCCGGGGGCGAAAAGTAATTCTTTAACTATCTCTAAGTTTCCGATTATAGAAGCCCAGTACAAAGCTGTTTCACCAAGGACATTAGCGATATTAGGATCCGCTCCGGCGGCAAGTAATTCCTTAACTATTTCTAAATGTCCTCTATGAGAAGCCCAATACAAAGGTGTTTCACCGTCTTTATTAGCAATATTAGGATCCGCTCCGACGATAAGTAATTCCTTAACTACTTCTAAACGTCCATTTCTAGAAGCTTGTAGTAAATTAGTAGCAATTGTTATATCATCTATCCTGGTGGGTGATTTACTACTACCGCCTAAATCTCTACCGTTACGACGCTCACTGAAACTCATTTTATTGAATGAGTTTTTTTATTTACTAAAAAAACTCATTCAATAAAATGAGTTTTTTTCATACTTCTCAAACATAGAACGTATAGCATCAGAAAGTAATTCTAAACGTCCATAAATTATTTAATTTAATAAATGAGAAATCGAAGAAGTATCTATCCTAAATTTTATGGTACTTCTTAAACTTAAATGAACTAAGGGTGGAAAGTAATCCTCGAGTAACTCTGGTTGTCCATCATCAGAAGTCCAGTATAAAGGAGTATTGCGAAAATCTCTAGTAACGTTAGAATTTGCCCCGGCGATGAGTAATTTTCTAACTATATCTAAATGTCCATCACGAGAAGCCCAGTATATAGGTGTTCTATTAAATTCATTAGTAAGATTAGGATCTGCACCGGCAATAAGTAATTTGTTAACCACTTCTAAATGTCCATTACGAGAAGCCGCTATCAAAGGTGTTCTATTGTGCATAGTAATAATATTAGGATCTGCACCGACGGCGAGCAATTCTCTAACTACTTCTGAGTGTCCATTCTGAGAAGCCCAATACAAAGGCGGTTGATTAGCAATATTAGCAATATTAGGATCTGCACCGTTGAGTAATAATTTTCTAACTATTTCTAAACGTCCATCACTAGAAGCCCGAGACAAAGATGTTCTACCAATTTTATCAACAACATTAGGATCTGCTCCCGCGGTAAGTAATTCTCCGACCACTTTTGAATATCCAAACAAAGAAGCCCTGTACAAGGGTGTTTCATCGTCTTTATTAGCAATATTAGGATCTGCTCCCTCGTGAATTAATTCTTTAACTACTTCTAAATGTCCTTCGTTGGAAGCCAAATATAAAGGTGTTTTATTATCTTTATCGACAATATTAGGATCTGTCTCTCCGCGAAGTAATTCTCTAACTGTTTCTAAGTCTCCTTTAAAAGAAGCTTGAAATAATTGTTCGTTCATAATTCGTTTAATAAAACGAATTATTTTATTAAATTTAATTAGTTCAAACTAATTATTTTTTTTAATAAATGAGAAATCGATTTTTTATCTATCTTAAACTTTATCATATTCCTTATACTCAAATCAAATAATGATGGAAAGTAATTCTCAAGTAGTTCAATTACTTCAAAATGTTTATTATTGGCAGCCGGATATAAAGGTGTTTGACCGTAAACATCAACAATATTAGGGTCCGCTCCCGCTCGAAGTAGTTCATTAACTACTTCTAAATGTCCTTTATAAGAAACCCAGTACAAAGGCGTTCTACCCCGTGTATCAATAATATTAGGATTTGCACCGGCGTGAAGTAATTCTATGACTACATCTAAATGTCCAAGACTAGAAGCCTGAAATAAAGATGTTTGACCGTGTTTATTAGCAATATTAGGATACGCTCCCGCTCGAAGTAATTCTCTAACTATTACTATCAGTCCGTGATAAGAAGCCGTGTATAAAGGCGTTTCACCAGGTTTATTTACAAGATTAGGATCTGCCCCGGCAGTTAACAATTTCTTAACTATTTCTAAATGTCCAAGACTAGAAGCCTGAAATAAAGGTGTTTCACAGTATTTATAAATAGTATTAGGATCTGCACCGGCGATAAGCAATTCCTTAACTATTTCTAAATTCCCATTACTAGAGGCAGAATACAAAGGCGTTCTATCAATTATATTAGCAATATTGGGATCTGCTCCTCCACCAGGGGCGGAAAGCAATTCTTTAACTATTTCTAAGTATCCATGATAAGAAGCCGAATACAAAGGCGTTTGATGATACCCATCAGCAATATTGGGATCTGCTCCTGTGGAAAGTAATTCCTTAACTACTTCTAAATGACGATTTAGAGTAGCCAATATCAAAGGTGTTTGATCGTCTTTATCGCCAATATTAGGATCTGCTCCTCTACGAAGTAATTCTCTAACTGTTTTTAAGTCTCCGTCACGAGAAGCTTGGGACAACTGTTCGTTCATAATTCATTTAATAATTTTTAATTAAAAATAATTATTTTAACTAGTTTGAACTAATTATTTTATTTTAACAGATAAGATATCGAAGAAGCATCTATCTTAAACTTTATCATATTTCTTATGCTCAAATGAAACAAGGACAGAAAGTAACTTTTAATTAGTTCACCTACATCTGATTGTCCGTAACGGAAAGCGATAGTCAAAGGTGTATAACCATCTTTATTAGCAATATTAGGATCTGCTCCTGCGGTAAGTAATTCTCTAGCAATCTCTAAATGTCCAATTATAGAAGCACGGTGTAAAGGTGTATTACCATATTTATTAGCAATATTAGGATCTGCTCCCGCTAATAAAAGTTCTCTAACAATCTCTAAATGTTCAATTAGAGAAGCCCGATATAAAGGTGTAAATCCGAATGTACTGGTAATATTAGGATCCGCACCTTTCCCTCCGGGTCCGACAGTGGTGCGAAGTAATACTTTAACTACTTCTAAATGTCCTTCGTCGGAAGCGCAATGTAAAGGTACATTATTGTATCTATCGGCAATATTAGGATTCGCTCCGGCGTGAAGTAATTCTATGACTACATCTAAATGTCCATTATTGGAAGCCCAGTATAAAGGTGTTCGACCATTGTCATCAACAATATTGGGATCTAGTTTACTGATTTCTTCAGATTCGAATGGGACGGCAAGTAATTCTCTAACACGGTCTAATTCTCCATTAAGAGAAGCGTCAATTAATTGTTGGTTCATAATTCGTTTTAATTTATTAAATGAGAGATTGAAGAAATATTTATTTTAAATTTTATGATACTCTTTAAACTCAAATCAAATAAGGATGGAAAAGAACTATCAAGTAGTTCAACCACTTTTGAATGTCCTTTATCAAGAGCCCACCACAAAGGTGTTCTACCCTGTGGATCAGTAATATTAGGATCTGCTCCGAAGTTAAGTAGTTCCTTAACTACTTGTGCGTGTCCTCTCATGGAAGCCGCGTGCAAAGAGGTACCATCGTATACACTGACAATATTAGGATCTACACCGGCCTGAAGTAATTCTTTGACTATTTCTAAATATCCTCTAATAGAAGCATCGTGTAAAGGTGTTACACCAAATTCATCTACAGTATTAGGATCTGCACCGGCACGAAGCAATACTTTAGCTGTTTCTAAATGTTCCATACGAAGTGCCGCCTGCAAAATTGTTGCACCAAGTCGGTCAGGAATATTAGGATCTGCTCCGGCGGTAAGTAGTTCTTCAACTACTGCTAAGTGCCCTCTCTCAGCGGCAAAGGTTAAAGGTGTAATACCATTTTCGTTAACAATACCAGGATCTGCACCGGCGTCGAGTAATTCTCTAACTATTTCTAAATGTCCAATATGAGACGCCATGAATAAAGGTGTACCCCCATAATTATTAGCAATACTAGGATCTGCTCCGGCGTCAATTAATTCTCTAACTACGTCTAAATGTCCATTTAGAGAAGCCAAGTACAAAGGCGTATTACCGTGTACATCAACAGTATTAATATCTGCTCTCTCCGTTCCTCCGACATGTCCATTTGGGCCATGAAGCAATTCTCTAACGCGAATTAAATTACCAGTTTGGGATGCATCAATTAATTGTTCGTTCATAATTCGTTTAATTAAACGAATTATTTTAATTTATTTAAAAAAATTGAAGATACTTATTTTAAATTGTCTTAAACTCTCTAAATTTAAATAGAGTAAGGATGGGAAGTAATTTTCAAGAAGTTCAGCTTTTAATAGTAGGATAAAAAGAGATACTGTCGTATTTATTAGCAATATTAAGATCTATGTTGATGGTAAGTAATTCATTAACTATTGAATTATTAGTGACGAGAGCAAAGTTGACGAATGTTTTTATCAGCAATATTAGGATCCGACACTTTCCTATCGGAAAGTGAAGTAATTCTTTAATACGACCTAAATCTCCATTGCGAGAAGCGTTAATTGTTCGTTCATAATTCGTTTAATTTAATAAATGAGAGATTGAAGAAATATCTACACCAAATTTTATAATACTCCTTAAACTTAAATCAAATAAGGATGGGAAGTAGCTATCAAGTAGTTCAACTATTTCTGAATGTCCTTTATTAAGGGCCCAATACAAAGGTGTTTCACCAACTTCATTAGCGATACTAGGATCTGCCCCGACACGAAGCAATACTTTAAATACATCTAAATATTTATAAAAAGAAGCGAAGAATAAAGCTGTTTCGCCGTCTTTATTTACAAGATTAGGATCCACTCCCGCTAATAAAAATTCCTTAACAATTTCTAAATGCCCATAAATAGAAGCCAGATGTAAAGGCGCGCTACCATCTCTGTCGACAATATTAGGATCTGCTCCGGCGTGAAGTAATTCTCTAACTACTTCTAAATATCCTTTATAAGCAGTCTGTGACAAAAGTGATTCACCATTCCTATTAACAATATTAGGATCTGCTCCGGCGTGAAGTAATTCTCTAACCACTTCTAAATGTCCGTTACAAGAAGCACTATACAAAGGTGTGTCGCCATACTTGGCGACAATAGTAAAATCCGCTCCGGAGGATAACAATTCTTTAACTATTTCTGAATACCCACGATAAGAAGCCCAGTGCAAAGGTGTTTCACCGTCTTCACTAGCAATATTAGGATCTGCTCCTGTGTGAAGTAATTCCTTAACTACTTCTAAACATCCTTTATAAGAAGCCCAGTACAAAGGTGTGTTATTGTTTTTATCTACAATATTAGGATCTGCCCCGGCAAGAAGTAATTTCTTAACTATATCTAAATGTCCCTTATAAGAAGCCCGGGATAAAGGTGTTTTACCTTCTTTATCGATAATATTAGGATCTGCTCCTGCGGCGAGTAATTCTTCGACTGCTTCTAAGTCTCCATTAAGAGAAGCTCGAAATAATTGTTTGTTCATAATTCGTTTAATAAAACGAATTAAAATAATTCGTTTAATTTAGTAAATGAGAAATTGAAGAAATATCTACCCCAAATTTTCTTAAACTCCTTAAACTTGAATGAAACAAGGATGGAAAGTAACTCTCAAGTAGTTCAACTATTTCTACGCGTCCTCTATCAGAAGCTCGTGTTAAAGGCGTTTGACGATATTTATCAGCAATATTAGGATCTGCACCGACGATAAGTAATTCCTTAATTACTTCTAAATGACCATAATAAGAAGCCACGTGTAAAGGTGTTTTACCTGCGTTATCAGCAATATTAGGATCTGCTCCGTTCCCTCCGGGTGCGGCGAGTAATTTCTTAACTACATCTAAATACCCTTTACTAGAAGCTAAGAACAAAGGCGTTTCGCCTTCTTTATCAGCAATATTAGGATCTGCTCCGGCGGCGAGTAGTTCCTCCACTACTTCTAAATTTCCATAATTGGAAGCCTGATATAAAGGTGTTTGACCGTATTTATTAGCAATATTAGGATCCGCTCCGGCGGCGAGCAATTCTATAACTACTTCTAACTCTACATTATAAGAAGCCCAATATAAAGGTGTTTTATTATCTTGACCTACGACATTAGGATCTGCTCCGGCGGTAAGTAATACTTTAACAATTTCTACATGTCCGTTAACAGAAGCTCGAAATAAAGATGTTTCACCGTAGTGATCGGCAATATTAGGATCTGCCCCTGCGACGATCAATACTTTGACTATTTCTAAATGTCCTCTATCGGAAGCCCGGTACAAAGGTGTTCTGTCAGTTTTATTAACAATATTAGGATCTGCTCCCGCTCGAAGTAATTCTCTGACTACTTCTAAATGTCCGTTATCAGAAGCCAAGTACAAAGGCGTATTACCATATTTATTGGCAATATTAGGATTCGCCCCGGCAGTGAGTAATTCTCTAACTATTTCTGAATATCCTTTTATGGAAGCTGTATGCAAAGGTGTATTACCGTGTTTATTGATTGTATTAGGATTCGCTCCAGCGGCGAGCAATTCTCTAACTATTTCTAAATGCCCTTTATTAGAAGCATAATACAAAGGTGTATTACCAAGTTTATTGACGGTACCACGATCTGCCCCGGCAGCGAGCAATTCTCTAACCGCTTCTAAGTCTCCGTTAAGAGAAGCTTCAAGTAATTGTTCGTTCATAATTCGTTTTTATTAAACGAGTTATTTTAATTCGTTTAATAAATATTTTAATTTATTAAATGAGAAATCGAAGAAATATCTATCCTAAATTTTCTTAAACTCCTTAAGCTTAAATCAAATAAGGACGGGAAGTAACTTTCAAGTATTTCAACTATTTTGGTGCGTTGAAAATGTCTAGCCTGATATAAAGATGTTTGACCGCTTTTATTAGCAATATTAGGATCTGCCCCGGCACGAAGTAATACTTTAACTGTTTCTAAGTGTCCGTTACGAGAAGCCCAATACAATGGTGTTATACCATCTTTACCTACAAGATTAGGATCCGCCCCAGCGGCAAGTAGTTCCTTGGCTACTCCTGGATATCCATTATTAGAAACAATACGCAAAGGTGTTAGACCGCTCTTATCAGCAATATTAGGATCCGCTCCGGCAGTAAGTAATTTTCTAACTACTTCTAAGAATCCATATAGCGAAGCCACGAATAAAGATGTTTCACCTTTATTATTAGCAATATTAGGATCCGCTTCGTTGAAAAGTAATTCCTTAACCACATCTAAATGACCATTATAAGAAGCTCGATGTAAAGGTGTTCTACCGTTTTTATTAGCAATATTAGGATCCGCTCCGACGAAAAGTAATTCCTTAACTACATCTAAATGTCCATCGCTAGAAGCACAGCATAAAGGTGTATTACCGTCGTTATTAGCAAGATTAGGATCCACTCCGACGGCGAGTAATACTTTAACTATTTCTAAATGTCCATTACAAGAAGCTCGATATAAAGGCGTTTCGCCTTCTTCGTCAGTAATAGTATGATCCGCTCCGGCGACAAGTAATTCCTTAACTATTTCTAAATGTCCTCTATGAGAAGCCCAACTCAAAGGCGTTTCACCTTCCTTATCAACAACATTAGGATCTGCTCCGGCGGCGAGTAATTCCTTAACTACTTCTGAATATCCATTTTGAGAAGCCCAATATAAAGGTGTTCTACCATATTTATTAGCAAGGTTAGGATCCGCGTCTGCGATGAGTAATTCCTTAACTACTTCCAAATCTCCTTTTTGGGAAGCTATCACTAAAGGGCTATTACCAAGTTCATCTGCAATATTAGGATCCGCTCCGACAGCGAGTAATTCTCTAACTACTTCTAAATGTCCATTAATAGAAGCAAAATACAAAGGTGTTTCGCCGTGGTTATTAGCAATATTAGGATCTGCTCCAGCGCGAAGTAATTCTCTAACTACTTCTAAATGTCCAATACGAGAAGCTCGAATTAATTGTTCGTTCATAATTCGTTTTATCAAACGAATTTTTATAATTTTTTTAATTAAAAAAATAATTATTTTAATTTAATAAATGAGAGATCGAAGAAATATCTATCCCAAATTTTCTTAAACTCCTCAAGCTTAAAACAAATAGGGATGGAAAGGAACTCTCAAGTATTTCAACTATTTCTGAATAGTTTTTATTAGAAGCAACGATCAAAGGTGTTCTACCGTCTCTATCAGCAATATTAGGATCCGCTCCTGCTCTAAGTAATTCCTTAACTACATCTAAATGTCCATTATGAGAAGCCCAGTTCAAAGGTGTTTGATCACTCATATCAGCAATATTAGGGTCCGCTCCGACACGAAGTAATTCTCTAACTACTTCTGAGTATCCTATACGAGAAGCCCAGTATAAAGGCGTATCACCGTGTTTGTCAGCAATATTAGGATCCACTCCTCCACCGAGGGCAGAAAGTAGTTCTTTGACCACTTCTAATTGTCCTCCACGAGAAGCCTTGTATAAAAGTGTTTCACCGTTTTTATCAGCAATAGCGGGATCCGCTCCAGCGATAAGAAATACTTTAACAATATTTAAACGTCTATCTCTAGAAACCAGGGATAAAGGTGTTCTACCGTATTCATCAGCAATATTAGGATCCGCCCCTGCTTGAAGTAGTTCTTCAATTATTTCTAAATGTCCAATGTAAGAAGCAAAATACAAAGGTGTTCGACCGATTCCATTACCAACATTAGGATCTGCTCCGGCGAGAAGTAATTCTTTAACCACTTCTAACTTTCCATTACGGGAAGCTTCTTGCAAAGGTGTAGTACCATATTCATCGGTAACATTAGGATCTGCACCACCGCCGGGCGCGTTAAGTAATTCTCTAACAACTCTTAAATTTCCAAGTTGAGACGCTTCAATTAAATTCATTTAATTAAACGAATTAAAAATAATTTAATAGAAAAGAGATTAAAGAAATATCTATCCTAAATTTTCTTAAACTCCTTAAACTTAAATCAAATAAGGATGGGAAGTAACTTTCAAGTATTTCAACTATTTCTGAATGCCCATTAACAGAAGCTTTGTATAAAGGTCTTCTACCACTACCATTAACAATATTAGGATTTGCTCCGACAACGAGTAATTCTCTAACTACTTGTAAGTGTCCTTTACTGGAAGCCAAATGTAAAGGTGTTTTACCGTTCCTATTAGCAGCATTAGGATTTACACCTACCCGAAGTAATTCTTTAACTACTTCTAAATGTCCATTACGAGAAGCATAGTATATAGGCGTAGTGTCGCCTTCATTAGCAATGTTAGGATCCGCTCCGACGGCGAGTAATTCTTTAACTATGTCTAAGTATCCTTTCACGGATGCCATGAGCAAAGGTGTACTACCACACTGATTGCCAATATTGGGCTTCGCTTTTGAGCGAAGCAGTTCTTTAACTACTTTTAAATGTCCATTACTAGAAGCCGCATATAAGGGCGTTTGACCGTATTTATTACCAATATTAGGATTTGCTCCGGCGTGAAGTAATTCTCTAACACGGACTAAATTTCCATCACTGGACGCGTTAACTAATTGTTCGTTCATAAATCGTTTACTTAAACGATTTATTTTTATTTTATTATATAAGATTTGCGACGATGAAAGAATTATATCCCAAATTTTCTTAAACTCCTTAAACAATACGTCATAAAAGCTTGATTAACTTTGTCTCTATACTTTGATAAAGTATTTCAACAGTAAATTCAGGATATAATAGCAGAATAAACTCCGTTTGGTATTCGACTAACATCAATATTATTTCTATTAAAACATTGTCTACATAGATTCTGCAAAGTGGGAAGATAGGAAGATAATTCTGTGGGAATTATTGGATGTCCGCTAATTAAAGCCATGTCTAAAGGACTTTGTTTATTCTTATCTGTAATTTTTGGATCTGCTCCAGCTAATAATAATTTTCTAACTATATCTAGGTACCCGTAATAAGAGGGCCAAAATAAACAAGATCGATTATTCTTATTGACGATATTTGGATCTGCCCCGCCGTTAGTTCCGGTTAATAATTCTATAACTACTTCAGTTCTTCCATTGCCACAAGCGCTCCACAATGGAGTTTGTCCAAGTGAATTAACGGTATTTAAATTCGCTCCATGTCGTAAAAGTTCCTTAACCGCCTCTAAATTTCCTTCAGAAGAAGCTACGTGTAAAGGAGATTGTTTTGTGTTGCTACATATATTTGGATCTGCCCCGTTCTTCAACAATATTCTAACACTCTCTGAATCTTTATTTAAACTGGCTTTAAACAAAAGAGTTTCACCCGACTCATCAGTAAAATTTATACCCTCGGAAGTTATTAAATCTTCACTCATTTAAGACCTTTAATGATTTAAGAATCATTAAAAATTATATGTCAATTTCACAAAATATTTTGTTTAGAAGTTCATAAGCACAAGGCACTTAACATCTCCGGAATAGTAGAAACATCAATTTTATATTGTCTAATACGTCTAACAGACAGCATAAGTAATGAAGGAAAATATTCGTTTAATGTTTTAGTAATTTCTCCGTGTTGATGAAACATAGCTAAATGAACCGGGGTTCTGTTACCATTTCCGAGAGTTGGGTCAGCTCCAAATAATAATAATTCGTTCACGATTTCTAAATACCCGTACCAACAAGCGTAATGTAAAGCAGATTTTGCTTTATGATTTGTTATATTCGGATCAGCTCCATTAGATAATAATACTTTAACAATTGTTAAAAATCTAAATGTACAAGCTCGAATAAGAGGAGTTTCTCCCCGAATATCGGAAATATTTGGATTTACGTTTGGGTGTTTGAATAATTCTTCAACTGCAGCTAAGTTTCCCATATACACAGCGTTATACAGAGCAGTTACTCCGCGAGGATTAAGAATATTTGGATCTGCTCCATTTAATATTAATTCACTAATAACATCAGGGTGGTTGTAATGTGCAGCCCAATATAAAGCATTATAATTATCTATATCTTTACTATTTGGATCTGCACCTCTCCCTCCGAGTGGAGCGGATAATAGTTCTTTAACTTTGGAAAGATTTCCTTCCACAGAAGCATCAATCAATTGGTTATCCATAATTCGTTTATTAAAATTATCTTAAGGAAAGTACACACAAGGGTAATTTAGAAACATCAATTTTATATTGTCTAATACGTCTAATAGACAGTATTTGTAGCGAAGGAAAGTAATTATATATTTCAGAAGAAATAGCTGGATTTACCGCACGTGAAGCCCAATACAAAATAGATTGACCCTTATCAGTAACAATAGTTGGATCAGCTCCGTTTAATAAAAGAATTTTAACAAATTCTAAACGTTCATAATAGACAGCCCAATATAAGGCAGTATGACCTTTACGATCAACAATATTTGGATCCACTCCTCCAGAAGATGCGAATAATAATTTAACAACTTCAAGCTTCTCTCCAATACAAGCACTTTGCAAAGGAGTTCGACCATAATCATTGGTAACATTTAAGTTAATTCCTGGAGCTAATAAAAGTTCTTTAACAACATCTAAATCTCCTCTACACGAAGCTCTATGTAAAGCAGTATTACCTATAGAGTTAGAACTATTTGGATTCGCACCTCTTGATAATAATTCTTTAACAATATCTACTCGTCCGTATAGACAAGCTACAAATAAAGGAGATTCCCCTAAATCATTGGGCTCATCTAAATCCGCACTTTCAGTTATTAATTGTCTAACTTCGTCTAAAGTTCCTTCTTTGCATGCAGTGATTAAGTCTTCGTTCATTGTTTTAAATGATACCTTTAACAATTCTCAGATTGTTAAAATTAGATTTTTTGATACACATAACCTATCAAAGCACCTCCAATCAGAACCCAAATAGAATGACATCCTGCGTATAAAATAGTCCGATAATAATTATTACTCGGAGCTAATTTTCCTCGGACCGAATCTAAAATATTTGTCCAAATATGGAATAAATCTGGACTCCATTTCAGCCAACCACATCCTATCTTACGAGATACTATAAGTTCAGAATATAATAAGAAAGCTAGTCCAAGATAAAATAAGTTAATTTCGTCGGAGTCAAATACAACGTCGTAAAACTTTAGCACTACTGTTAGTCGAATTAGTAGTAAAGTTTTGATATAAATATCTAATTGTTGTGTCCAATGGTTACCACATAATAATCGGGGAGATATATTATACGAATCTGATCTGTAGAAAACTCCAGCAATATAAAGCGTAGTTGTAGTTGCTACAAATAATAAACAACTATCGACGTAATATCCGTTTGAGTAAGCGATATACATAGGAAAGTATCCCACTAATTTACTTAATATCATAAGATGTACTAAATAATAGTCTTCAGGTACCATAAATAGTGGAAAAATCGAAGAAAGTGTTAATCCTGCTAAAAACATCGCTTTATTATCTTTGAATAATTTATATTTGAATAAATTATCTTTGAATAATAAAATGGCCGACGCTCCTACTGATTTTAGAATATGTAGCACTAATTATGATAGTGATATGGATATCGTGGAGAATTTCGTCAAAGTAAATTCTGGACAAGCAAACAAGGAAGAACAAAAAGGTCTTCAATTATATTATATCTCTCGTATTTATAACTACTTTGGTAAGTTCAAAGAGTTTGTAGATAAACATCACGAGATACTCGAAGAATTAAATTCAGATCAAGAATTACGAGATGTAATTGTTAAACTAGGATTAGGTGAGAAGAAAATATCTGTTAGAGAAGATGTTCCGCACATCTCAGATTTGACCTTTAATAAAATTTTATCAAGTAAAGGATATTACGGTTATTTAATAGATTCGGATAGAGCTAACAGATTCTTAGATATTTATGATCAAAAGGATAAGATATATAACTTCGTCCAGGACAAGATTGATGACTTAGAACGAGAATATGATTATCACAAAGTTAGGGAAATCTTTAGCACTATTGGTTTATTATATTGCTTATCTGAAGATTCAAAAGATATATACACTCAGGATTTAAAGCTTGAAAATTGTACTAACTGTTGTCTTCTACCAAATGATTCTGGGTTATTTGGTCTTAATACATATTTATATGCTTATTTTCATGGGGTTTGGTTAATTGGAGTTCCTGCAGGTTATCAAAGTTTCGATGATTCAGTTGATGAATGCATGGGTAACTTTATCAAGCATGATCTTCGACATACTGAATTAATAGAAAGACATCGAAAAATACACAGCACATTTAAATCTGTATATTTTGATATAATCAGAGATCAAGAGGCTACGGTTTTACAAAAAGAACTTTTCTGTTTAGTAATATGGGTATTGATTCACGAGGCACAACCTGAAGCATGTAAAGTTTTAACATACAATGGTGAACTATTCGTATCTAAAGCTCTGATATTAATATTCGAAAGTCTAAAACGAGAATTTTATGATGAATTTATTAAATTTAGAGATTTAGCCCTAGTCCCGGAAGCCTTTAATTCGCTTCTAATGGTGTTACCTCATCGTAAAATATTTAAAATGGAAGATGCTTTCAAATACTTAGATTCTGATATTGATTTAATTAAACGAAGCGAAGTTATGATGATGTTCATATTCACATACGCCCGATTATACTTCTTCAAATATTATCCATCTGCCGCTAAACAAATTAAAGTTTAAATTATTTGTTCGCGTAAACTGTTGTTTACGTAAACTGTTGTTTATGTACAAATAAATTATCGTTCATAGGAACGATAATATAATAAATCTAATCTTCATGAAGACCCAGGTGTTCAAGTCGCTCCAAAGTAGATCTTTTAACTTCGAATGCGACTACATCGTCGTCATAAGCAGCGTCAAACACGAATAAGAGAATGTCACCAGCTCTAAGTTGACGAACTTCCTGATCTCGGTTATTTACAGCTTTCATAACCTCATCACGATTTAAAATATCTGCCTTCTTATATTCATCGTAAAGTTCAGGTTGTTCTTCAAGGAATACTTGTATAATTGCTTTCTTCACAACCTCCTTTTTCACCGGCTTGGTGGCCTTAGCTGTGGCGGCCTTACCGACCGGCTTAGCGGTACCGACGGGTTTCTTTGCTGGTGTTTTCTTCGCTGGTGTTTTCTTCGCGGGACGAACAGGAGTTGCTTTTTCTACAGCTTCATCCAAAGGAACAAAATTTGTGAAACGTTCATTTCTTTCAAGTCCTTTAGGTGTCAGTGTAAACAATTGGAATTTATCTCGAGCTCCTTTCAACTCAACTTGGATAAAATCACCATCTTGAACTACCGGAGAAAGATATATTGACTTTGGAATATCTTTTTCTTCGTAGTTATCATTTTGTTCTAATTTTTCATATTTAACTCTAGTCAGTTGATTTACCCAAATTACGGGAGCGTTGTACTCCTGCAGTGGATTTTTTGCAACTACAAGTGATCTAGCAGTCTTAAGTAACCATACTGAAGTTTTACCGTTTTCGGCAAGAACAAATTTACCTTTTTCATATCCTGCAGGGATGGAAGCTTTTCCTAAATCTTTTAATGCAACTACTTCTCCTAATTTATATTTGGTTAATCCTGCAGGTATATGATCGATACAATATACAAAAATTGCTTGCTCTGTATCCTCTTTTTCTGTGACGACTCTATGGAATACACCAGTCTCTTCTCGGAATAAATATCCATGTTTAGTTTTATTACCCTCGTAAGAAAGCTCAACCAAATCGCCTTCATAGACTCTTACCTGATCAATTAAATCATCATATTTATGAAATTCGTCCAAATTCAGGGTTTTCACATCTTTATTAATCTTGTTGAATGCAACTTTGGAAAGATTGAAGCGCCAAACCACATCCACGTCAGGAAAATTGTCGCTTGTTAATCTATATTGCCTAGGGCTTATTTTCTCGAAATAAAATGTATTTTTATCACCTACGACCATTAATCGTTCTCCAACTTCCATACCCTTAGGAACTAAAGATACCTTTTTAGGATCGGAGTTACTGAAAATCATTCCTTGGGATAATTTATCCTTGTCTTTGCTGGATCGTATACTAGTATCTATGTTACCATAAACAACGTAAAAAGTCATGGATTCGTCCATTTTCAAGTGTAGCTTATTTTTATTTTTTTCGCATTCTATTAATGCGAAAATAAGTTCTACGTAGAACTAGCAGCATTACATTCGTATTCTCGAACAAATACGTAGAATGCATGACTTGTAGTCCAAGCGTTCTTCACGGGAGATGAGAAAAATGACTCTCTGAATTTCCATCCTAATTGAAGAAGCCGACTATATGATGGTCGAAGATGTAATTGATATAAATGTGCATATTGATCAACCACGAAAGGCTCTGGCTCACTCAAAGAAGTAATAAATTCTCTTTGAGAACTACACGATTCACTAGATTGAATATATCCTCCGATGATTAAAATATTTCCTCTAAAATTTTTAACCGAAGATTCACAATCAAACCCGGAACAAATTAAGAGAATGTTGTCATCATGACAGTTCTCAACCAATCCGTTTAATCCGTATGAAACTTTCCCAGAGATAGAGGAGAGATCATATGCGTGAACTATAATATTGTTCTTTCGAAGTTCCTCCGCATTGTCACCATTTCCGGCACATACTTCAGTCACTGAATATCCCGTATTCTTAATAAAATCAATCAATTGTTGTGGAACTGGTGTATAATTTGCGGACCTTTCTTGATCTGACGAGGGTGCAAAATATTGATCTCTGTTACATGAAGGTGTTTGTCTATTATTGTACGAACGTTCTGATGGTTCTGAATTGGAAGAATAAACGTAAGAGTGTATTTTATTAATTATGTACCACGCAGCCAGTCCTCCTGCAGTTGAAATAGCAACGTCGCCCAACTTCACCATAAATCGTTCCTTATTAAACTCCATATCCATGATCGATGTAATTTGTTTTATTGAACATTTCAGTTGACAAATATTAACTTTATTATTTTTATTAATGGACCTCTCAAAGCTTAAATATATTCTCATAGAAACATTGTGATATAAAAATAAAGTTTTAATTTTAAATCGCAACACATTTTTCATCAAATGGCTTCGTTTCCGAAAGTTAATAAGATTGTCAAGGATCCACTATACTCTCACGTGCATATTCCTAAATTGTGCCAACAATTTATGGACGTGCCAGAATTTCAACGGCTTCGTCGAGTTAAGCAACTAGGTACAGCATATTATGCGTACCCTAGCGCTGTTCATACAAGATTTGAACACTCAATTGGAGTTATGTATTTAGCAGGTAAAGTTGTAGATCATCTTCGACAATTTACTGAAATTCCCGATCGGTGTAAAGAGTTAATTCAATTAGCAGCTTTGTATCACGATATTGGACATTTTTCACTGTCTCATTTATTTGATAGTTATTTAGAGGAATTCGCTAGAGAATTCGATCGGTGGTGCAAAAATTACATAACT
>C687J35021_10000487_pt1 | contig 30970 bp, 41 predicted proteins | sample RifCSPhighO2_12_FD_35021 | JGI IMG/M metagenome (IMG submission 35021) | reverse complement strand
TCCAACTTACCCGCACCTTTTGCATTAAGCCAGTAGTCAGACCAAGGAACCATTATTTTCCATAAAAACAGCAAAACGACTGCGGAGGGCGTGGCGTATTTAAGAATTTCTAAGATGGGGTCGGGCATACTTGACAAGAGATTAAAATTAGTGTAACGAGTGGTATATGAAATATCTTATCATTTTAGCTTTATTTTTCGCTTTATTCGCCTCCGCATCTTGGTGGGATCCTTTTGGTTGGTTTCAGAAAGACTTGATTTGTGAACCGCAGATTGTTGAAAAGATTGTCGAAATTCCTGTAGAAAAGATAGTGGAAAAAACTGTTGAAAAACCTGTGGAGAAAGTAAGATATGTACAAGTACCCATAGAAAAGATTATCGAGATTCCTATTGGGAATTCCGATATTATGCGCCTGCAAGCTGAAATAGCACAATGGGAAATAGCTTTTAATGAGTTTAAGCCAGAAGTGTACAAACTTACTACCATTGATTCTTACGAAGAGCTTGCCGAAAAATATAATCGTCTTATCAATGAATACAAAGAATTGTGGTTGAAAACCCATCCTGGAGCACCTTACTATGAAGATATTTATGCGCCAGCACAAGAACCTTCTCAATGTATGTTTGTAGTCGAAATAAATTATCCTAAGGGGCATATTATGTGTGAGTAGTATGAAAATCTTTCTCTTTTCAATAGGTGGAGCAATACTCATATTCTTTGTGTTTGATATTCTTGCGAATGGTTTTCCTTCTGGTAAATGTTCTCAAGAAACTCCTGAATACTGTTCGCTAAATGATAGAGAACTTCCTTAGCGGTTAAATCTATTCTTTGCTCTTTTCTCCTGATATACCTGAAATCCAACTCCGAAAAATGCAGGAATTCCTGCTGAAAATATAGCTTCTGGGCCAATTTCTTTTATTGCTTCTCCGATGTCTTGCAGATAAAGTGGAATTATATTCTCCAATGATTCTCTTTTCAAATCTAATTTCTCTCCAAATAATTTCTGTCCTTCTAAAAGCTCAAGGGCAAGCGATGGAACAGGAGCTAATTTCCCACGGATAAATCTTTCCGCAACATCAAGACGAGATTCGAAAGGGAACTCTTTTTCATTTAACTTCACAATGTCTCCCTTAGCTGTTTTTCTTTCCCCAGTAGCAAGTTGAGTAAATACACGAACCCATTGCTGGAAGCCACCCCATATATCCCACCGAGCGTTTCCAATTCGTATCTTACCAAAATCTGTACTTCGTGGGTCTGCTTCAACAGAAACATTTTCTCCGCCGGCTAATTTTATTAAGCCAAGTGCAGTCATCCCAGTCCCGATAAACTGTCCCATTGTTTTTATTGCTTCTTTCCTTACTGGAGGAGTAAGTTTTGAATACCAAATGGGATTTAACATATTAAATCTTGCAGCAATCAAACGAGGAGAAAATAGCACCGTACTTAACTCTGTAGCCGCACGTTGAAAAGCAGGTAAATCTCCTCTTCCACTTGCGTTATTCACAAAACGAGCTACTGATTGTAAATTTTCAGGGGTAGCAATACCTTCTTTCTGAAGCTGATTAACCATTTGTGAAAATACATCAACTCTCAATTTATTGAGATAGCTCACAAAAGAGCGTTCACTCGCTCGATAAACTCCTCCGAGCAAAGGAAGTTTTTTAATGAATCCTCCTATAAATTGTTCTTCTCTCGCTTGTAATCCTCCCGTAGCTCGCGTGGGGTCTGCAATATACAAACCAGCAGATTTCATTTCTTTGTAGAGAGGATGTTCTGGTAAAACTTTAAGCCATTCCTCGAAGTTCTTTTGAGAGAATGTTTGTCTGAACATTTCTCCAAATGCTTTCGTAGCTAGTTTGGGTTTTGTAGTTGTTAAAATTACTGATTGTCGTAATACGGCAGAAGCATCCAGCCCAGTAATTGCCGTACGAGGAATGTTTACTCCTTCTACGATAAGATTTTTAATACTAATCCCACCCCTTTTAAGAACTTCTGTTGCAAATTCTTTCCCGAAAACATCCTCTAAAAGAGAAAGTTGGCTTGGTTGTGGAATTTCACCAGTAAGGATTTTTCTCAATCCATCCCAAGCAGCTATTTTTTCAAATGGTTCAAGATATTTATGAGATTGAATAGAGTTTGCCAAATTATCAATATCATTCTGATTAAGTTGTAGTGCTTCAAAGGTTGGTTTTTTGGGTGCTAGTTCTCCTTTCAATGCTCCAAGAGCTTTTTGGAATCCAACTTGTCCTTCTTCTTTAGCAAAGATACCAGAAATCTCACCGGCTCTTTTTGCTCGTTCTACGGCGTATATTGCTTCTAGCTCTGCTCTTGGTTTGCCAGCAGACTTAATTGCAATTATGAGTTTTGAAAGAGGGGTATCAACCTGTTGTATTATTTCTTGGGTTACTTTTCCCCCAACTCTTTTCAACCCTCCCATAACCCCAAGGGGGTCGAAGTATGTATTTGTTCCAGGAATTTGGATAAGGCCTTGTTTTTTTGCTTCCTCTGGAGTTGGAGCAAATGTTTGTAAAACATCAGCAACTTTTTGCCTTACTTCTAAAGCAGCCTTAGGCCATCCCCTAATTGTACCCAAAGTTAAACCCAAAGGGCTTTCAGCAAAATCTGCTTTCTTTTTTGCCTTTTCTTCCTCATACTTTAATCTGCTGAATCTGTTTTGAGTTGCGGTAACCATTTATTTATTGAATAATGGTCTTGTAACTCCTTTCCAAAATGCCTGCCAAAAACTTTCTGTGTTTTTCCCAGTAGGAGCAACTGCGTCAATCCTTGATTTTAGGTATTCTTTTACTGCGGGGGGGATATTGCTATTATCAATTTCGCTCTTTACATCTTCCGGATTTTCTTTCCCATCTTTTATCCCCGTAAACACCTCATTCAACGCTTCTAATTCAGTTTTCGTGCTATTCACAAAATAGTTTTGTACGTCATATTCAAGCCCCTGAAATTCCTCTAATGGAAGGCCAGCGTTAGAAGCTCCTTTATTCTGTTGAGTTTTAGTGAATAAAGTCCCAAACTTAGTCTCAAATCTTGCACCAATAACAGCTCCAACTTTCCTTCCAAATAACTCCGTAACATCTTCCAAACTCATTGTCTTGTAATCGTTCGCTCCAAGCCCAAGATTCACTCCGTTTTCCGCGGCTCGCACTCCAAGATTAAGTTTTGCTTCCAACTCCTGCCTATCATTTTCTACTTTGCTATCCCAATAATCCCGAATGTTATCTAATGTATCCTTCTGGTCTTTTTCTAATCCATCAATAAAATCTTTGTTAAAGCTGTAGAATGTTTTAAGTTCAGATAATCTTAATATGTCATCATACTGCATAGCAGACACAATATCCCCTACAAGATTTCGTGCGGTTTCTACATTGCCACGCAAAGCGTCCAATACCATTGTTTTAGCTCCAATCTCCGCAGATACGCCCATCTGTCTGAATGTATGTTCTCGCGCTACTCTGTTTGTCTCTCTGCCTGCGAACCCAACAGAGTATTGGGGATTCTCTTGGATTGCAGTGGTTTCTTTAAGTTGAGCTATCTTCATATTTAATAACTCAAGATTCAACGCACCAATTTCAGGGATAAGTGTTCGTATCTGAGCTTGGTTTTCTGGAATTTGGAATTCTTCTTGCAATGCCCTTACCTGTTCTTCTTGTTCTTTCCTATCTGTAAACAACTTCTTGAATCCTTCCAAAAGAGATGTCTGGGCTTCCCTTCCTTCTTGCAGAGCTTTTTGCTGTTCCGAAAATAGTTCCTGTTGAGCTTTCAAGAATTCATCCTGTGAAGTTGCGGAAGCCAAGCTCGTAATGGCTTGATTGTTAATGTTATCCGCAGAACTTCCTGCCACATTCGTTGAAACTTCTGGCAGATTTATTGCTGTTTCATCTTTCAAATCTCCAGCAGAAAGCAAACCTTTTTCAGCAGAGGTTTTCACTGTTTGTGATAAAGTTTCCGCCTGTTGGCGTACCGACTTTAATTGTTCGTCTAACGATTGTAATACTTCTTGAGGTATAGCCATACTATTAAGTTAGCTTGACTTTACTTTTATATAAAGAAATCATACAAAATTTGGAATCAACTTAAACTCACCGAAACAGTAATTCCTTCAAATCTCGCACAAAGGCGTTTGCCTGTTCTTAAAAATACTTCTCCGACTTTTGGGCTTATATCAGAATTAGTTGCATAAATGGGAAGACCACCATACAATTTCCGTATTCTCATTTGGTCTTGGATGGGAATAACAGGAGCAGATTTCTGTTCTTCTTGTTTCAAATAATCTATCTGTGTTTGCCCTGATGTATTTGTGAAGACTCTCATATATCTTTTTCAAGAATCTCATAATCAACCTCAATCCTCCCGTATTTTATCCCCGCTCCTTCATCTGGGCGTATAAAAACCCTAAAATTATCACATATTTGGTTATCTGGGGTAATCGTCAATTTCTTTGAGGTTATCACTCCATCCCCTGCGTAGGAGATGTTGCCAATATGAATCTGCCTATCTCCATAATCTAAGTCAAGCAATACGTCATCTCCCTGTCCACTTGCCAATGCTTTGAAATATAACTTAACATAGTTTATTCTTGTTCTTTGGGGAAACTCATAGTATAGAGATTTATACTGCATTCTCGCAGAATCAACACTGGTCATATCGGCTCTCCTTATACTGCCCACAGAACCATTCCAAGCAGTGAAATATACAATCCCAGCGCTTCCAGTTATGGGTGCTCCTATTTGCGTAGATGTACTCACAAAAGATATTGGATTAGAAAGCGACTTGGGGACTCCGATTTCTGGAGAACCATAAAGAAACAAATTACCATGATTCTTCTCTCCTATCAAAAGAGAATTTCTAAAGAACCCTACGGAACCATGACTGGTTGGATAGTGTCCTGAACTCTCGCCAGAAACATTATTCTCCAATACCTGAATCATATTAAACCTATTCCCATCAAAGTTCTTAATAACGCCTTTTTTATTGTGGTCTATAGTGAAAAGAAGAAGTTCATTATTTAGGTTGAATGCAGCTTTCACTACAGGGTCGTCTATTGGAATTCTACGGTTAAAATTAGGTGAAGTTCCATCCCAAAAGAAAACTACATTTTGTCCAGTGAAAAGTCCGCTATAATCTGTACCGTAATCCACCATTATTTTTCTTGCACATATCCCAAGAAACTCTCCCGCGTCAAACAAAGCATACGCAAGATAGCCTAAAGGAAGTTGAAGTTTATTTTCGGTAAATACAGAATTCTTCCCATCAAATGCTTCTATATCCCCTCCATCTACGATATAAAGAAAACCATTCTCTCCCCATTGCAACATAGGATGTGGTTGTACTCGGTCTAATACACCAGCTCCTGAAGGAACGGTGGACATATAATCGTCATCAAAGCTACCAGCAGATATATTGTATGCTCCTATATCTCCATCAACACCATCATTCCAAGCATACATTAACCTGTCTAAATCTGTCCCAATGTTATAAATAACTAAATCCGTTATCTTGGCAGGGCCAGCGTGTGCCCCATGAGGAGAAACAGTATGGGGGAAAACTGTCCCGAATGTCGCCAAATTAGTAACAGTACTTACCTCCATAATTCTTCCTGCGGTATCTGCAAAATACATCTTTTTGTTGAAATCATCTATTACCGATTTTGCGTTTACTTCTGAAATCGTATTAGTTATCAAAACGCTTTCTGGCCCAGGACACATATACCCGTAATGTGAAGGATTGAATAAATTGACTGATTTTCCAATGAAAAAGGAACCTTCTTTACCTATTCTATCCGAGAAGGAAATGCCGCTAAAGAAATTTGTTATGTCTATCTTTGCCATTTAACCCGTAATCTCATGCTTATCTTCCCAAGTCCAAGAAGGACTCGCAGACTTTGATTGATGTGTCCAAGAAGGACTCGCAGACTTTGATTGATGTGTCCAAGAAGTAACATTTTTACTTAAAAAAGTCCAAAGTATCCTGGCGTTTTCTCTTAAATCCAAATTGACTATTCCAGTTACTAAATTTATGGCATCGCTTACTACTATCTCTAAACTTCTTCTTATAATAGAGATACTTTCTGAAGCAAGCGCTACTGTATCTTGGATATTCAGTTGAAATCTCTTGAATAAGAAAGAGGTACTTTCTGTTGCCAAAGTAATTGATTCCCTCTGATTGAGCGAATTTACTACGGTATCCCAAAAATAATCAGCCGCAGTATCGGCAGAAACTTCAAGTTGAACGGTATTATAAGGCCCATCAGCTTGAGGAGTTTTCCAAGCAGTCCAACTATCTCCATCAATACGCATTCTCATCTGATAACTCGGAGAACTATGCCATTCTATTTCAATCAAATACCAAACATCAGCGAGTAAATTGGATTTTACGGTAAACCAATCTGCTATCCCTTGGTCAAAAACATCTATTCTGTTTCCAAAAAATCTAAGGAGAATAGCATTTGCCTGCGTCACCGTTAAAAGATTAAACTGGCTTGAATCATCCGCATCAGAAACGCTCGATTTCCTCAAATAACAAGATATACTCCCATCAGAAATCGAAGTTCCAGTATTCGTTATATCAACATTTGTTATCCCGCTTACTGTAAATTTAATCGCTTTTGCTCCTGATTGGACTGTTGTCCCCTGAACATCAAATCCAGCATTTCCCGACCAACCTCCTTGTGCATTCAAATCCCCATCAGCGTAAGAATCAAAATTGTCTTGAAGTATGATAGCCATGCTTAGAAAACCAGCAATTATTTTCAAACTGTTTCATTTTTGCTGGCTAGTCAACATCTATGGAATACGATACCTGCAAATCAGAACCGTTATCCAATGCTTTCGCCGTGAAGTTCGTTGTCCTGCCAAGAATCCTTGCTGATGAAGCTGAAGTCGCAATCGCTACTTCCTTTACTGTATAAGAAGCAGTCGCACTAAAGGTATGCAAGAGCTTTGCCGTATCGTTGGTTGTATCCGTGGTTACCTGTGTAGCGGTTGCTCCCGCGGGCGATAAAGACCCAATAGAGATTACAGCCTTCAATGCTATATCTCCTACTACTGCTGCCGTTCCTGAAGTTCCCAACTGAATCGTGTCGAATACGGAAGCCCTTTGTCCGTTAATCAATCCTGCAACCTGGTCTATCCCCATGTTTGTAATTGTGTTGCTGAATGTTTCTTCAGACAACACCTTTCCAGTCTTTCGCTCAATCTGTCTTAACGTAACTATTCCTCTCACCGAAATTTGTTTTGCTCCTCTTAAATTCATTGTATTTTGTTTGTTTTATTATCGCGACCTTTAATACATTCCCTCATCGTTGGGCCGTATCCGTGGGTTTGAATCTGGATTCCTATGCCTTCTTGCATAAAATTCATTCATATCGGTTTCTACTTCTTTTAAGAGTATATTCAAAGAATTCACACTATTGAACATTTGCCTTCCCACCGCAAAATCCATACAAGCTCCAACAGGAAGAATTCGATGGAATTGTTTTGCAAAACCTGGCTCTTGAGTTGTAGCAGTTGCGTTGAACTGAATTACATCCCTTGAAACATATACTTTTAATCCATCTGTTAAGGTTACATATCCAGTCCCTGGGGCTGGATAAAGTACAAGCGATCTTCCTACTACATCATAACAAAGAGGCATACCAGAATCCTCATAGTATTCTGTTAAAGCAATATCAGGAATCTGGCTTTTATCAATCGGGTCAATAACAACATAATCTCCATCTTGGTTCTTCACTTCTACGCGTTCTAACTTTTGGGCAGAAGAAGGAAGCTCATAATCCTGTTGGTTAGCTACTAAGTCAGCAGTAGCAATGGGCAAAGTAGTCTGGTTGGTGTCATCAAACTCCCAATCGCCAACCATTTTCCATATCTTATTGGAAACTTGATTGTATCTATCGTTTATGAGGCGAGTAAATCGCTGCTTCAAATTACTGGAATCGGTAATTTGTCCATTGTTATACCCCAACAAATCTTCACACATTTGAAGCATCCCTGTTTTGGTACTCGTGTCCGAAAAACGCATTTAGGTTGGCATTAACGACTTATAAACATACGACAAATCCATTCCCACATAGTGTTTTGCAATATAATCCAAATGACAATATATCTTGTATCCTTTGTCTTGCGCTCTCTTGCAAAATGCTATATCCATTCCATACCTTCGGATTCCTTGTGAATCAAACACATCTGAAAATGGAGATTGTACTTCTTCTAAGACCTTTCTTGAAAGTATCATACATCCTGTTCCTACGGCATCCACCTCCACTAAGCCTTCATATCCTTGAAAATGTGCGGGTTGATACGTTCCCTCTCTATTTCTCATGAGTATTAGCGGAGCTACAGTGTTTTGCTGATAAATGAAGCATACGGGAGAGATAACATCTTTTTGGAAATCAACAAGATTTAATACGTTCTTTGGCGGTACAATATCAGAATCCACCATCATCAAATAATCAAACTCTTTTTTTAATAAAAATTCCTGTACTATTTTGTTTCTATTATTGGAAATTGGTTTCTCGTTCGGATAAGTTACAAATGTGTCATATTTCCCTTGGAATGGAAGATCATGAAGAAAAGCGGAAAGCTCGATACGAATTTCACCTTGATTAAGCACTGCTACAAAGATTTTCTTGTTCTTATTCATGAATACCAAATTGTTTAAGGATTTCTAATTTTTCAATGTCATTGAATTGTCTTCCCCGCTCTGGGTTGTTCCACGAGGTCGATATATTTCCTCCGTGCACTCCGCACATGTATCTTCTGTCAGACAACTGGATAGCATTAAACACTTTTGGTATGAACTCATGGCTTTCCAATCCTTCTATGTATTTTAGATGCTTCTCTGCATTAAAGAATGTCTCATAAGGATAAATAATCGTGTACTTGGAACATGATGTTTCTCTGTTCCATTCAGCTACCCTTTGATTCTCCATATCGAATACATATCCATTCAGATAGTACAATGCTTTTCTCTCTTTCGGCTCTTGAGCTTGTATCTCCGCTACTGCTTCTGCTGAAAACATATCATCTGAACCCAAATCTGTTTTGTACACCCAATCCGCCTGCCCTGTCTTTTCTTGAACCTCCTTTAAGGACTTCTCCATCCGTTCTTTCAAGGTATCGTTGTGCCAAGTTCCTCTATCATCCCACATCATTATACCATTAAATGTTAAGACGTATTCGATTCCCGCGTTTTCAATCGCTCTTTGAATTCTATGCGTTGTAGGGTTTTCTTTTTCCTCCGCACGAAACGAAATCCAAAGGACAAAATCTTTTTCAGTTTGGTTTTTAAGTGATTGTAAAACATACTTTTCAAATAAGTTAGCCCTATATTCATACCAACTATTCCCCTTAAACTCTTGAATTCCAAGTCCAGTAAAAGGAACATAAATTAAATGTATTTTCTTCATACCGGTAAAGTAAACACAAACCTCCAATCATCATTTGCTTCAGGAATTCCTGCTGCCCAATTAACTCTTTCAAAATCAGTATCTTGGGGAATATACCTTTTGAATTTGTCCTTATCCATATCGGAGATAATAATTGCCTTTTTAGTAACTCTCTTTAGTTCACTGATAGCCTCTTCTAACGAATTTGCATCAAAGAAGTAAAGAACCATATCAGCTATTGTTACATCCATGCTTTTATCTGGATAGGGCATATTGCGGATGTCAGCCACTTCAAACTTTATCTGCGGGAAAAGACCCTTAGCTTTTTTTATAAAATCTTCAACTGTATCGCAACCCCATAATTTCACATTGGGATATTCTTCAACCATCCATTCCAAGTTACCTCCCCAACAACAACCTGCCTCTAAAATGCTTTCAGGATTAAATTTCTTCACTCTGTCAAAGACTAACTTCCTGTGATTATGATATGGCCATTTTATATTTTCAGTATCCATTGCGGTCTATTACCTTCTTCTCCAGTTGGCTTGAATCCCATTCTCACCAGCCACTTTCCGAAAACTTCTCTTTCTGGGTCTGGCGTTGCGATTACTCCTATCTTATTTACCTTCTTTTGTTTTGCTACTTTTATCAATTCTTTTAAGAGTCCTTCTGCGATTCCCTTTCTACGCTCTTTCTCTTCCACGAAAATCTGATGTTGTTCAATGTAGTCATCTCTTGCTACATAATTCAAGTAACCTATCACTCGTCCGTCTTTTACCGCTTCAATCCGATTGTCTTCCGCATCCAGGACAAACATATCTTTTACTCCCACCCATGTTTGAACTCCAAACATGATTACAATCAGTTTTTATCTCTATTTCTACGTCAGCAGGTTTGCTCGTGTTTTCTTTTGGTTTGTTTTTTACTCCTTTAGGTCGAGCCATAATTTCGTATCTTATTACCACTCCCGTTTCATCAGTGGCGTAATAGTTATTCGGGAACAACCTTTGGAATATCTCAATGTCTTCTTTGTTGTCGCTTAGGTCATGCCATAAGCTATGATTTGCTAATCCATAGAACTCATCTTGATTTTCTTCCGTAATTCCCAGCTTTCCATAAACATCTTTTAGCATCCCCTCTATAATCTGTGCATTTTTGGTGAATACTTTGAACTTCGGTCTGTACCAATGGTCAGCATTTATCCCATCTTTGAATTTCTGAATCCCGATATATCCCTTGTGGTCTTGATACAAAATATGCTGGAGCCCAAACGAACAACCGACATCCACCACCATCTTATCTTTTGGAATTAACCGCGCTATTTTAATGTTTTCATCTACATAACAAGTATATCCATCTTCAGTTTTTACTCCCTTTTCTGCGATAATCTCCTGGGCATAATCCTCAAATTCCTTTTCAAATCCTTTAGCATAAAGGTAAAGCGACTCTATCTCTCGTATCATAATTCTTTAACCGTTTTTTTCAGATTATGTACGAATCCCATCCAAGGAAATTTATTCAGGCTTCCCTTAATAGACTTTCTGCCTTCGTGATTCCAATCTTTCGTGTCCTTTAGTTTTTCCATCAGTTTTTCCAGTTCTTCTTCTGTTTGATAGTTCCAAGTGTATGGGAACTTCATAAGCGATATACAGTATTGCCCCATTAAAAGTGCCTTCACTATCACCTCGCTTAACCCTTCGTGGGCATTTCCTCTAAATCCGCATTGATACTGACGTATTTCCTTGTTCAGCTGCTCATTTGGTATCTGCCCGTGAAAAAGTACATTTCTTGGTTTCTCCTCCATATTCCAGTCAAAAATTCCGTAAATGTGGAATGTGTAGGTTGGAAATTTTCTTGCCATCGCGTACATCATATCAACTCCATATTCTATCTCCCTCTCTGGATGAGCGCACATCCAAACATGAGGATCCACAGAATGGTTATACGCCAGTGGGAAACTATCCTCATTCTCCAAGAATGAAGGAACTACCTTAGCTTCAATACCAATCTTTTTAAGGTTTTCAGCTTCCACTTCAGTTTCACAATAATGCTTTGCGTCTGGATATAGTTTAAGTATTCTCTGCCATTCTAAATTATCTAAAGCATTTAAGATGTCAGAACCGCACCAAAATACGTTTACTTTCACTCCTTCAGGTAGGTAATACAATGCGTCATAATCATGTTTGGTATATAGTCCGAAGAAAAGCAAATCCTTATCTGTGTCATTATGCCCCTGCCACTCTTCCAACTTCCAAACTTCCTTTATCTTATCCTTGAAGTTCACTACGCTTAAACTTGTTCTAACTCGCATTGGATTTTGCAAGGTTATCTTTTATTACACTCAACATTTGTTCAACTCTTTTATCCCAAGTATGAAAAGATAAGACATAGTCCCTACCTTGTTGCGCGACTTGTTTCCTCTTTTCTGCGTTCTCTGGTTTCAAGAAGAAATCTAATGCTGCACCAAGTTCTTCTTCTAAGCTATACCCCACAAAGTGCGCTCCTTCATCAACCCCTGATTCTTTCAATCCATGCAATCTTGGATGGAGAAGAAATCCGCCGGAAGATAATACCCTATAAACATCATTATCCCAGTAAAAGTCATTCATTCCCCACTTTGGCACGAACACAATCTTCGCCGACTGGCATATATCATCAAAATCTTTTCCATCAAACATTCTAAACTTCTTCCCTAACGCTAACTTCAACTTTGATATTATTTCCTGCCTTCCACCGTATACCTTCCCTATAAACGCTACATCACAAGCTAAATCTTCCCTGTACTTACCAAGTTCTCTTTTATGCGTTCCTTCGTGAAGACAGTAAATGTTTTCCCATGTATGCCTTCTAACCCATGTATCATCATTCAGAAAAGCGTAATCTACAGAAGGAAGTATGGTAGCCATATATTCCTCTCCAAATCCTACAACTCTGTCCAAATACCACATCACCTTTTTACAGGGGATTTTCTCTAAAAGCTGGTATAACCCACTTAAACCCATATAGAAAGGAAGTTTTCCTATATCCTGTTCTATTCCTAAGTCCATACCTGCGTTGTGGAATAACAGCATATCTGATTTATTCGCCTGTTTTACCAATTCCCTTACGTCTCCTTTTTCAACATCAATTTCAATTACTTGATGTTTCTTTTTAAGAGCTTTGGAAATATGTCTTTCGGGATATTCCCCGTTAAACCTGCCGAAATATGTAATTCTCATACTAAACTTTTATTTTCAACAATTTCTCTTCAAGCATCTCTTTCTCTCCTTGATATAATAGTTGATTATCATATAGCTTATGATGATTAGGGCAAAGCCACATACATTCTTTTCCACCCTTGCATTTTGGAACCATATGACAACTTTCTAAATATCTATTAAATCCACAAATCGAACATTCTTGTTTTGCCTTTTTTATCTTTCTTTCAACACTTTGTTTCTTCTGAAGTTTACGATTATAGGCATACAATCTTTCTTTATGCTTTTCTATATATCTTTTCCTTTTAGCTTTAACTTTATCTGGATTATTCTTCTCCCAACGGCGATAATACTCTTTCGTATTCGTTACCATATTAAATTTTTAAGAACTGGACGTCATTCTGGACTTGGCTCAAGCAGAATGACTACAAGAGCCAAGTCGTCCAGCACCGTTACTTCTTATTGTACAGTTACCATCTTCACTCCTGCATTCTTGTCCAAGTCTGAAATACCATACGCTAGGTCTCCGATTACTCGGAACGCCTTTGCATCTGCGACTGGCATCGTAGCAAGCCGTGGGCCTACACCCATACCGTCAATGTTTCCGATAGCATACACAATGGCTCTCTTATGAACCAATGCGTTAATCTTGGCGGTCGATGGATATCCATCACCTCCAATACCGCTACCTGTTGGCACATTGAGGGATAGATACACTGGGTATCCATACAGATTTGCTACAGGGGAGAATCCATCGGAGATTACTGCTTTTCCGAAGATACTCGCATCGTAGTATTGATTCCTTCTCAACAGTTGCCCAAAGAATACGTTCGGATGGATGAAGAATGCCATATCCGGTTGCGGCATACTTCCTGAATGCGAGATTCTCACTGCTTCCTGAACAGTAGTATTGTTCATCGAAACTAACGATGTTCCAGTCCTAAAGTTCATGTTTCTCAAATCAGTAAGAATCGTAGCATCCAAGTTTTCTGCCAACCGGTAGGCAATATCCTCCCGAAGATACATATTCTGAAGGTTGTACTTAGAAGCAATCCTACCCCATTCAAAGTCTGAAAATTTCTTTGAAGAATACTTCCAGTTATTGATCGTTAGGGTAGTTCTTGTCTCTACAACAACGAAGTCAGAAATTGCTCCAGTGGTTGTCGTGAAAGACCCTACTGCTGGCCCTGTGGTAAGGGACGGCAATGTAATTGTGTCTCCGCCACCTTTCAGCTCATCTGAAAAGTTCATGAAGAATTGAGCTGCTGTCAATCTCTCCTTGAAGTACACTTTTACATAACTCGACCAAACCTCGGGTGCGAAGGGCCTATAATTCGTACCTCCTGCCATATGTTAAATCCCGCCTTCTCTTCCTTCTTTCTTCAAAAGTTCTTCCATCTGTTTTGCTACCTGCTGTTCAACTCTTCCTTCCTTAATCACCTTTTGAACATCCACATCACTTGTGGTGTTAAAGGGAGAAGAAGGTTCGGGCACTTTACTTTCTCTCGCGACCTTTTCCCGTGTTGACTGTATTGCAGCTTGAACCATTGAATCTTTTTCGGCCTTTAAGATACCGTCAATATCCTTAGTAGAAGCGTTCCGAATAATGAATTCGGTCTCCTCTTCGGAATAATTGTTCAGTGCCTTGCCGAGACGGACTACTTCCAACGGGTCATTAGTGGTAATCCATTCTTCTGGCTCATTCCCTTTAGATTTAAGCTGTTTTTCAAGAGTTCCAACTTTCTTTCTAAAGTGCTCTTTTTGCGCGAGAGCTGACTGCAATTCCTTTGATTTTTCCTCTGGCTTTTCTGCCGCAGGAGTTTCTGGGATCTCCTCCCCGTTTGGATTTTCAGGAGTTTCCTCTCCCCCCAATTCAGGAGTTGGGGTCTCCAATTCGTTATCCATTTTTACAAGTTTAGTCTTGATTTCATTGGCTTTTTACAGGGCGTTTTGTGCCCAAACGACTTTTTAATTTACTACTATCCAATTTCTGCCATCATATACTTTTATCGTTTTATCCTGCCAATCTTTATTGATGTACATTTTTAACCTTAGCGGTTTCCAATCAAACCCATTCCACACATTTATCTTCACTATTTTCGGTCTTGCCCAGATTTTCCACCACGGGAATCCTCCTTCTTCTGTGGGTGGGATTGCTATCGTAATCTCCTGAACACTGGTAGAACTCTCTAGCACTATGCTATCTATTTTGCTTAAGATATATCGTGGAACAAATGTTGTTACGCTTTCTACCAAAGCAAGTGTTTCTATTATTGCTATGCTTACTGCCTCACCAATCTTGGTTATCGAAAATGATTCTTGCAAAGATATGCTCTCTAAGGCAGTAAGAGTGCGCCGTATTAGCGAAACGGCAGAACTTTCCACGAGAGCAATCGTCTCGCTTGCCTGAATTATTCGTCTCTTAATAGTCGCAGTGATACTATCTACTAAAGCAATCGTCTCACTAACTGCCACGGTAAATCTTTTTATTGCTAACGATGCTGTTTCCACTAAAGTTATACTCTCCAACTTCGTAATTACTCCTCTTAAAAATCTGACTGCGAAACTCTCTACTAAAGATATTGTTTCTAATGCGCTTATTAGATGTCTTTTAAGCGTTGCCACAATGCTGTCTGACAGACTTACTATTTCTGTTGCAGTTATAAAAAGAAACTGTTTGAACGAAATCGTTTCCGATAAAGCGAGAGTATTTGTTGTTGAATAACGCCAGCGGGCTGGAGCAGACATAATTTGGGATAAAGCGATAGCTTCCGTGGAAGTAATTGTTTGTGCTCCCGCAGCCTCTGGCCCTCCATACCCTCGAATATAGAAATCAAGGTTTGCAGTGTCAATATAATACTCGAGGACTTGCGCTACATCCATTGAAACGACCAATACTCTTGTCTGACCTGCAATTACCCATGGAGTCCCAGATGAAGTTAAATCAAGCGTAGAACCATTCTCTCTTAATAGAGCGTTGGTATTTACCCCAACTGATGTCATCTCAATAATCACATAGTCTGCGGTAGCGGAAGTATTCGCGGTTAAATCCAAGTCTGTCCACGCTCCTGTGGTTGCTTGGCTTACATTTGTAGCATTTGCGACATTCGTATGTCCCGTAGCACCAGAAGCAATATATCCTGTTACATAAATCCTCCCTGTCGTAGCTTCTCTAAAGCCATCAAATTCCCCAGAGACATTTAATCCCGTTACTGCACTTGTTCCACCTTTTATATCTAAATCCCAGTTTGCTTGCCTCGCGTCAGTAGAATCTCCGTGGCGTACCGCAACCTGAAGAATTGTTGTTGTACTTGTATTGATAAGATGGTTCATTACTGCTACGGCAGTATCTGGAACGCTCGCTGAATTGATTGTTTGCCAAGAACCCGCAGTCGGAGAAACATCAACCCAGGGATCTAAACCAACCACATCTGAATCTGTTTCGGCTATTAAATACACATTTGCTATTGCTTCATCAGATTTAAGCTCAAATATGCCATTCGCGTCCAAAGCCACCCACACATACGCAGCGGAACTTTCTGCCGCTACATCAAAAAGTATATCCTGCGTTGAACCATTCTTCCTTATCCCAACAGTAGGATTCGAAGAAGCGTTAGTATCCAAAAACAGCTGTACCATCGTGGCTCCTGCCGCTACCGTTCCTGAAACATCAATGTCCTGATAACTGCTATTAGCTGTATATGCTATATCAACCCAGTTCGTATATGGTTTTACGATACCTCTAGCCATTTAAAGTTTCCTCATAATTATATAAACTATCTGCAACATTCTCTAAAGTACATTGAGGTTTTTTTGCTGCTAAGTTAACCCCAACTGAATCCATCACTAAATTTCTTATAGTGCTATCCATCTGTTGCGCTGTAATACCTTTTTTGTAAATAGAAAATACTGCGGGTTTGATATTCCCGTATGTTGTCTTATATTTATTTACAAGCCAACGAATCTGCCTTTTCCTTGAAGCTAAAGCGTCAGCTCCAAACAAAATAATTTTGTTTTCCCCTTTTTTCTCTCCATTGTATTTTGGCAAACCAGTTAGTTCGTCAATATCCGAATACCAATCCATATCTGGGTCTGCACTTTCTTTTGCGAGAAAATATGAATGTACAGCAGATAAAATCCCAGAAATACTAACGTACTCCTCTTGAGTTAGCGTATCCCCTCCCCAAAGCGGAGCAAGTTTCCTCAACTCCTCTTCTCTGAAACGGAATACAGCATCTATTTTATCTGAAATTGCTCTGTTTTTCATTTATACAGTTACCCAAATATCTCCAGTTTCAGGCGACATTGGTTCTATTGTGCTTACGGTAATCTTTGGAATATCGCCTTGTCTTTCTTGCAATACCTCGACTTTCTTTTCTAAATTCTTTTTTGTATTCTCCAACTCTTTTTTCATATCTTTTTCAAATTCTTTCATTCTTCTTTCGTGCATCATAAATGCTCTCCCTATCAAATCTTCTGCTTCCTCCTTAGTAAAATGTTGGACGGCAATATGCTCTAAAATCTTTCTCTCTTGAGCTGGAGTGAAGGGACTTTTCCCAGGTTTTCCTTCCTCTCCCTTTTCTCCTCGTTCCCCTTTTTCACCCTTATCTCCCTTATCGCCCTTTTCTCCAAACAATTCCTTAACAAAAGATTGCAACTTTTCTTTCTTCTCGCGCTTTCTTTCACCCTCAAAACTCTCAAATTCCTCTACACTAATTCCTCTGCGGTTCAAAAGTTCTACTCTCGCCTGTTGCAGAAAATCCTGGAACTCTTGAGAAGCAATCACTATCCCCTGTTCCAAAGCCTCCTCCTCCATCTTCTGAAGGATTTTATCAATCTGCCGCTTCAACTCTTTATATTCACGGATTGTCATTTCTTTTTCTTCTTTGGTTTTGGGTATGAATGTTTTGACATATTACACCTTCTTAAATACTCTTTTTTTAGTTTTCACTTCGCCGGCGAAACTCTTCCCTCCCATAAAGCAGATATGCATATACTTCCCTTTTCCGAGAGTTTTTGTTCTTATGCGACCCCCCCTATTTGCACACTTCTCAAAGGCTTCTGGCATATTATGCGGTATAACCTTCCGTAACTATTACCTTGATAGCTGTCACCGTGTTGTTAATCCCCGTGATAGAACCTCTCCAAAGCCTTTCTCTGTCCGTTTCCCAAGACTGACCTCTATCCAGAAAAATTCCCGATGTCTTAAATGCTGGTTCTCCAAGCCATATAGTCAATCTTGACCTTGTACTTGAATCTGGATTTGTAACTCTGGCATAAATCCTAGTAGAATTTGCGGCTAAAATTGTGCCAGAAGAAGTTGTTGAAAGCGTTACCGCAGTGGTAGCGAATGTGTTAAATTCATAACCACCTTTTGTTGGATATTCCATAATAATTGTTTGATTTGTTATCGACCTATATCCCCGTGTCTTTTATTGGCTCTTTTTCGTTAGTGATAATTCCAATATCCGTAATCCATCTCTTGAACTCTATAACCAACTCCCGTATCTTTTCACGCTCTTCTGGCTTTTCTTCCAACACCATATCTTCTTTCAACTCCTCAATCCTTGCCCGAAAAATCTTAGACAGTGTTTCCTTGTGTGCTTTTAAGAAATCTTCTTCACTGTTGGTGAGCTTCATACTGACATTGGAAATGTTGCTTGTGATGAAGATGCCATTTGTTGCGGACGGGCTATAGACCCTCCCATTTCTGCCATCCCTCCAATAGCTTCTTCCGGCGACTGCACATCCTGGGATTCAAAGTCTATCGGAGAAAATCCTGCCAAATCAATCATCTTGTAAAAGACTTTTCTTGTTCTCGGCTCCCGCAGAATCGTTGGGTTAGAACCTATAATCTGCAGTATCGTCTGGAGCGTTGTGAGACGAGCGGAAACATCAATCTGTTCATTCGTCAAAATAATATCTATCTTGTACTTCAAATCCTTATAGTAATCTTTTGGGATTTCAATTTCTTTTAATTTACCGATACTTTCTTTCTCGATAGATTTGAACAGTTCCGATTCCTGTACGGAAGGAATCCGCATATTGTTGGCGATGTATCTCAGGATTGATTTGTTTGTCCTATTCGTCAATAATAACCCTCTCAACCTATCGAGTTCTTCTTCTTCAAACTCTCCACGGAGCATCAAACTATGCACATTCTTTTTTTGCTTTTTGAACTCTGGCAAAACCCAATCATAGAGAATATCTTTTAAGAACATTCCCAATTCCTCTCTTTTAAGGTCGAAGTATTGAGTCGCAAGGTTCGTCTGCAACACTGATGTGCCAAGAGGAGTCCCCGCAGGCGGACGTTCTCCCTTCATCTGGTTGTAAGAAAACGTAAGCTCTTGTATATGCTTGTCCCATTTGTTGTCCAACCAGTTATAGGCAGGCAGATTACGCTCTTCTACCGAAATTGGTGTGATTTCCGATAATACAGTCAAAACTTCTCCATTTTCTATCTGGTTAATAAGGTTTCGAGCCGTAGTATCGTCTTTTGTCTGGAAAATGTGCTTTGAAGACCATCTCTGACCGCTTCTCATCCAGTATTCTTGCTGGTTCTTGGCTATTTGCGCCTCAAACAAGCGCTCTGGCTGCCCCCTGCCCATAGCACGTCCTGGAATGTTGTCCCATTTCACTTCTTTGTACAAATCTTCTCGGTTTATGTTGTCAAAAAACATTATGTCCTTATCTTTTCCGCCTTCTGGTAAGATATAGTAGTTGTAGGAAGAGCCTACATCTCCGTGGCACTCCAAGACTTTCACAAATCCTTCGTCTTCGTACTCCTCGATGACTTTTTCCACTTTGTCCCACCCCTGTTGGTGCAACTGATAAGGAGTGTACTTGTGTTCTTCAATAATTAAATCAGAAGCTAGTATAGAAATAGCGTCTGGTTGGTTCCGTATGTTCTTAATGGGCACCAAATGGACTGAATTCTTAGCTTTTTTCGCCAATAAGTGCCCATACTTTGGATACACTAACACAATTTGGTTCAAAAACTGTCCGAATCTCTGCCCCGTACTGTTTTTCTGGTCTTTCATCCAGATTTTCAGGTCTTTTCCCATCATCCATGCCGGATAAAAACTTTGTCCGTCCTCGGCGATTATCCTGATATCTTTGGTGTCAAAATCAATCATCTTTGCCGACACTTCTGTCGGAGGAGTAATCACGTTGAAAAACGCTTTTTTAAATCCCGTACTGTCGTTTCCCGAATCCCGAAATCGGTTCATCCAGTAAAAGTCAATCAACTCTAAAATGTCCCGTTGCTTGCGTGCAAAAGTAGGGTTGGTTTCAACCTGAACTTGGTCATATATCTGCAGCTTCTTATTTATTGTCTCTGAAATTTCAGCCATTTAGATGAAACTTTCCACTGTCGTCCGATTTACTTTTTCAAGCTGTCTTTGGAGCGGACTCTTAACCGTAGCTTTCCCATGAAGTCCCCATACTGCAAGCAAGAAAGCGGTAGCCATGTCGTCATGCAATCCGTGAGGAGCCCCATACGTTACGTTCCCGCTATCCGTCAAGTTATACCCATACGCAGACAATTCCATTACCAGAGGGACTCCCGAAATCTCGTCTGGGGGGATGAATACTTTTTTCTGTTCAATGAACACAATCCCTTTCTCAACTAACGCCGCTTTGGATTTCCCAGAAAACTTGTAATCGGTGATGACGAACAGCCCTTCTCTCATCAAATCATCACATATGGGCTCTCCCACTGCGGTAGAATCAATGATAATCCTTGCGTTGTTGTACCTCTGTGCCACCCCTTTGATTCTTGGCTTTTGCAAATTGTACAAAATATCCTTGGAGCGTTCCGCATACACCACGTTGTTGTTGAAAGCGTCTATCACGCAGAGAGCCATGTAATCCTCATGCTTCCCTACGTCCACCCCCATCACATATTTATGGTCTTTTTTCACATCCGCCAGGGAATCGTCTTTCACAATCTCATGCACCGTGGAGAACACCGATGCGGCATCAGGCAAGAAAGAAGCAAGGTAGTTCTGTTTGTACACCTGCGAAGGGAGTTCTTTCTCCAATTCCTTTACTCTTGCAGGATTCTCTATCGTAGGGTTATCCAATGTCGTAAAATTAAAAGCCGAACCTTGCAACTTCGCTTTCTCGTACTCTCTCCAAAACCAGTTCTGCCCGAACGGAGTGGATATGAAGATTATCTTTCCATCCCGCGAAATGAGGCGAGCGGACAAATACGTCTCCCATATGTCTTTTGTGGTAATTGCGGCTTCATCGAACACAACCAAGTCCAATTCTTCTCCTAACAAAGAATGTGGTTCTGTCGCGGACTTCCCCTGAATCCATATCCCTTCCGACACCTTAATCTGCGGTATGGGCCTATAAGAAATTCTGTTGGATGCGTCAGGATCAACAAGCAAGTACCACTTTACAATGTACGAAAACACCTTCTGGGTAAGCTCGTATGTGGGAGCAACAATCCAAATCTTTACGCTGTCCCGTTTTCTTTCTTTTATCGCCTCAATTCCTTCCAAAAAAGTTTTAAGAGCTATATACGCGGATACGCTCGATTTCCCCCATCTTACCCCTGCAGCGATGACAATCTTTTCCGCTCCGCCCTTGTAACAATCCAATATCTTTTGCTGGTTTTTATGCGGTTTCCAGCCGATAAATTTCTGGAGATTTTCGTCATAAATCATGCTTGCATATTCTATCTTCGTAATTTACCTTGAGCCGAAATTCGTAGCTCTTTTTGCAGATATCGCAGACACTCCTTCCATTTCCCGAACCTTGGTATGTTTTTGAAGATGGCATAAATACTCTCTTCCACATTCCCATTGGCTCAAACGCCGGGGCTATGTGCCTGGGAACTGGGATTTTCATGCTGGTTCGTAAATCCCTTTTTTCTCATTAAATACCAATCTTTTCTTTGTTATAACCTTATCCTCTTCTTGAGGAGTTGTTATAACGTTTTCGGGCTGTTTTGTTATAACTTCCTCTGCTTTTTCTTCTAATGTTATAACACATAACTCGATTTCTTCTCCTGGGGTGAATAATGTTATAACATCTTTTGGCAATATCACCCCATAGCTATTCCCTATTCTTCGCAGTTTAGCCTTTATCTTTGTCATTGCTGAAATTTTCCTGTAGGGATGGTATATCGTAATTTCTCCGACTCTGACTGCCCTATCCCCACCCCCCTTATCCCTTTTCCCCCTTTAAATAAGATTATTTCTGCCTTATTACGTCGCAAAATAACTGTTGTGCGACATTTCAAACTGGCTTTTGTCTCCCTCTATTGAGTGCGTTTGTATTTTCCTTCTCCGTCAATACCTATGCCAATCATTTATTCTATTCTACCTACTCTATCCATTCTCTTTCAGATATCTTGTATCCCCCTATTCTCACCATTAAACGGAGGAGTACTTAACTGCTGGATATTCTGGAATAGTCCTACCACTTTAGGGCCGTGTTTTGGCCATCTATCTTTTAGAGTAATGATATTCTTCCCCGCTTCCATTGCCACTCGCTTGTCTGCTCCGTTTACAGCCCAGTTATACCAACGATCCGTTATTAAAGTATCATCATACGAGGCAAGATGCGCTTTGAATCCCTTGCTATTTAAAACAGAAGCAGGTTTTAAAGCGATACTTTTTGAATAACCCGCTTCTCGCAAAACTTTACCCGCAGAAACTCGCCCACCTTCTTGCAAATAATGAGCTAAAATATCGGCTGCTTTTTTCTGACGAATTGTTGACATATATGCTCGGATATTTTCAGAGAAAAAACCCGCCTATATGGTGGGTTAATCTTGCGCCCATAAGCCGCTCAATGCGCGGCATTATTCACTTGTCATCTCTATTATATCATCTGTGGAAAACTCTTGTCAAGTCGCTTTATTCTTCCCCTATTGACACGAATTGCATGGTCTGCTATCATGGAAATATGAGAAAAAAATGTTTCAACCACATTCATCCAAATAGCAACAGAATATGGTGGCTTGTTGGAATTATGGCAGCGTTGGCCTTTCTTCTCACAGGATTGCAAAATTGCGCGCCATTGCATTGCTAGCTCTTGCCCCTTGTCTCTATTCTATCACCGGATAGAGGCAAGCGCAAGGGGTAGATAAATCCCCTAAATGATGTAGCTGGTAGTACATTGACAATTTAATGACAGAAAATGAAATATACACCGAAAAGAAAAACGGGCTAACCATCAAAATCTTCCAAGACGATAACCCACAATCACCCGAAGAATGGGGAGATGATAGCTTGTTTCTTGTTGCGGACCATCGAGACTTTTATGTAAAGCCTCCAAAAAACAGCACCACAGAAAGCGTAGTCAAGGACTACAACAAAACTCATCACGTCTTCGGACTTGAAGCGTACATCCATAGTGGCGTAGTGCTCGCCTTATCCAGGGAGGGTAACTTCCCCGATAGACAATGGGATGTATCGCAGCTAGGCGCAGTATTCGTAGGCAAGAAAGACTATCCGGCAAAAGCACAAGCAAGAAAAGCCGCGCTAGGCTTGATAGAAAGCTGGAACGATGCTCTTGCTGGCAACGTATACGGATATGTTGTTGAAGACGAAAGAAAAGAGCATATAGACTCATGCTGGGGATTCTATGGAGATTACGACAAAAGCGGAATACTCGATCAAGCTCGTTTATCTCTCAAGCAAGCAAGCACGAAAGAGGAAAATAGAAAACGTGCTGAAGCATACAAGAAAGATGATATACAAAGGGCCGAAAACCTTGTAAAACCTTATGGTATGCAAATAGCATGAAACTGTACGCTACCATCACAAGCGAGCGAGCAAGCAAGGGACAGGGAGGGAATGAATATATCCGTGTAGAATTGCGACAGGCTAAAAATACACCTGTTGAATACTACATAGATTATGACTCAAAAGGGATCCTAGTGATGGGTTCAACCTACAACACATTACTAGAAAAAGGAGAACCAAAAGGCGAACAGCAAAAAGGCGAGGAGTGTGGAAATTGTGGCAGACCTGCAACGCAAAGCATCGGAGAAAGTATGAACCGATGCGACAGGTGCACCAATCTCTAAAAGCCAAAAAGCAAAAAGCCGTATTTACTACCAGAAATGCGGTTTTTTGTTATAGGAAAAAACCGATAGCAAGGCTGGTAGAAAATAGAAAATCGCAAACCTACCGATAACTACGAGCAGTCGAATAATTAGTCTAAATATCAGGGAACAAAATGATAGAAAATAGAAAATCGCAAAATGAGTTCTACGCTTTCCTCTGTGATAAAAAGAACTGGAGGCCACCCTCATACTCTCAAATGAGAGCGTTTTTGGGAGTAAAAAGCAATCAAACAATCATAGAACGGATAGCTCGCCTCAAAAAATCAGGGAAGAAAATCAAGATTTAGTATTGCAAACAAGTCTTTTCCTGCTCAACCAACTTCCCTCCGAAACCTCTCTTAAACAGGGAGGTATTTGGTTTGTTAGCCCCGCACAAATCCATTTGCTTTACACCCTGCTCATTAAAATCCTGCATTGCTTTCCATAGAATAGCGGATGGAGCACCATCGTTCTGTGTCTTATCTCTACCCGCTAAAAGGTAATAGACGGTATCATCTTTCACCTCAAACATAGCGGCGGCTGTTTCTGTGCGATAAATTACGCAATTTCGTTCTAAAAAAACTCTCTTAATGTACTCAAAATCAATCTTCCTATCAGGACGAGAAATGCGATGGAAGTAATCGAGCTTATCAAGAAAATTATCAGCAACCACCTTCTTTCCGCTTTTGTTAAACTTGGTAATTTCATATTTTGTTCTTTTTTCAAATCGTTTCCACGTTTCTTTTAAATTACTTATATCTACGATATATGTTTTTCTCATGCAGAAAATCGGTTATATGGCTCTTCAACAAATCGCAGTTCCGTAAAATGCAGTGGCCACCTATTCTCTTCTGCAAGGGCTGGAGTACGGGTCTTTGATACTCTTCATATCCCAATTTTTTGTATCCGTCGTTATAGGTTTGGTTTGCTAAAGTGTACACTTCGGCAAATGGGACTTTGTACCTTTTGCACAACATTTCCACTTCTTTTGCAAATTCTATACACCATCCGTAATATGCCGTATCCAATAGTTTAAGCAATTCTGTAGTTTCTGATTTCCTGCATAAATATACTCTAAGCCCTAATCTGCGGAAATAGTCGGCAACCTCATCCGCATTTTCTCCTCCTATAAACTTCACGAATGTCCGTATCCCTTGCTCCATATTTGGATGTACTCCGCGGATAGGAGAATGAATTGCTCCCAACTTTCTTGAAGTCCCTACTGGTACAGTGCTATGGATTACCGTATATTTTGGTTTGTACTTTCTTTGGTATTTCCTCACCTCTTTCTCAAAATCTTTCGAATACCCAAAACAAATGTGGATTATATCAAATGTACCTTCAAAGCCCTCCTTGTCCGTAATCGCACCCCCAATAATTCTCCACAAAGAACCTCCAACTTGCCCGTTTCCGATTATTAAGCTATCCATACGCCTGTTCCAAATACCTATACATCTTCGTGCCAAAGGGTATATGACTTTCATACCGCTTTACTTCTTCGGGCGTTATCTCTCCCAAAGCCAATTTAATAGCAAGGTAGGGCATATTCCAATCAAAGTATGGCACAGCTCCAGCTATTCTTGGATTGATTTCTAAAAGTTTCCCTCCCATAAACTGAATAACTGAAAGATATTGAAACGGGATTTCTTTTACAATTTTCTCTATCTGTTCTCTCAAATATGGTCTATCTACTATCGTTCCTTCCACTAAAGTCCCTCCATACGTTCGTTCCCGTATTTTGAATATCGTTAGCAAAACCTCTCGGTTATACGAAAGAACATCTACGTCTATTTCTTCTCCCGATAATTTCTCCATTACCAAACAATTCTTCTGCCTGAATACCTCTACTTCCCGTCCGCCCTTACCTATAGTTGATTTCACCACAAAGCCATCATAAGAATAAAAATAACTTGGTAAGGGTACAATTCCCGATAATCTTTGATATGTCTTAAATTTATCTAAAGTTATTTCAGAAGTAGCAGTACTTGAAACCATTATCTCCGCCTTGAATTCCTTGCGATGAAAAGCTAATTGGTATATATCATACGAAGAAGCCGGAAGGATCACATCTACATTTTCTTTACTGCAAATCTGTTTAATGGCTGGAATAAACTCTGGGTCTTTTCCGCCTGGAACTTCATAGAATCTATCACAATACCGTCTTGCAGTGGAGTTTGAATTTATATCCGTACCGATTACCCTTATTTGCCGCTCTTTATTATTCTTCAAATTTTCAACAAGCGTATTTGCTCCAAAATATCCTGCGGCAGTTAAAAGAACTGTAATATCTTTCATTTCTGTTTTCTCTGTTCCTTGAAAACTCTTTTAATCTCTTTTAGCAAATTAGGATTTTCATTCAAAAACCTTAAATGTCTTTCCCATTTCTCAATAAGATAAAACATAATATAGGCAATCTGTTTTTTCTTCCCAACCCCATCTTCTATATTTTCATACATTCTTATAAAGTATTGAATCTTTGTTTTCGCTATATTCCACCAATACTCAAAATCTGGGTCATTTTTTACATAATCAACTAAAAGATTAACAATCTTTTCATTTAACGCTGGCTGACGTAATGGCTTACTCATAACACTTGCGATATACCCTCAAACACTTCACAATATCTCTTGGTTATCTTTTCTCCATTGGCAATCAAATGAGCTTTCCTTATCTCAAGATTGTAGTAAGGACGCTCTTTCTGGGATACAAACTGGGCTATTGCTTTTAGTTTCTTCTCTACATTTCTCTCCCGTAGGGGCACGAAAATATCAGATGAAAAGTTTCTTGTGTTCCATGGAAGGTCATATCCCCAAATTGAATGATGCTTGAATGCTCGAAACGCCTCTTGCCTAACTACATTATGGTCTTGGTGAGTATCGGCAGTACTATGGCATAACACAAGCTCTGGCTGTAATTCTTTCCTTAATTGCAACATCCACTCTAAAATTGCTTGCCTATGTTCAGTGAAATGCCTCACTGGAAAATCTTGCTTTATTATCTTTTCATTCCCCAACCCTAATTCAACTAAAGCATTCTCTATCTCTCCATCTTCAAAACCCTGTCCATTGGGAGCGAAGATTGCGTAAGTTACATCTCGTCCTTCTTCTACGAATCGGGATATGGTAGCTCCTGCGCCAAGTAATCCGTCATCAGAATGTGGAGAAAGAATCAAAACTTTATTCATAACTTATTTTTGTTTTCCATATAATCATAAATAACATTTGCAAGAATTTTCTGAATAATTAACGCTTCCCCTAACTGCTATTTCTATATCATCATTATGAATAGCTGGCTGTTCAGACCAACTTCCATGTATTTCTCCATTGTCAAATGTTGCCCAACTAATTTTATGAAAACTATTCATACACGCTTAACGTTAAAACTTCTTTTGTCGCTTGCTCAGCCACTGGAAAGTCACCTTCCTTATACCCCAGATACTCAAATACGGGCAAAGTATGAAGCGGTTTAGTGTAATATGTCTTCACGTCTAATCCTTGCTTTTCCAATAGCTCAAGCATTGTATCCCTATTGCTTACGCGGAAAGTTTTTAATCTCTTAAACGGCTTGCCAAAATGCCGCAATTTTACTCTCAATACCGAGGCTTGTATCTCGTCCAGCCGAGAGTTAAACCCAAGCAAAACATTATGGTATTTTCCTACCGCTCCTTTTGACAAATCCGCCCCGTGATTTCTCAAACTCCGCAGTTTTTCCGCTAATTTCTTATCGTCAGTTAATATCGCTCCGCCATCTCCCCAAGCTCCCAACGCTTTAGAAGGATGAAAACTAAAGCAAGTAGTATCGCCCCAGCCAATATCCATATTCCCGAATGCTTGCGCCGCGTCTTCAATCACCTTCAAATTATGCATATCCGCTATCTCCCGAATACGTTTATCGCACGCTTGCCCGAATAGGTGAATTGGCATTATAGCTTTCGTTCTATCTGTTATGGCTTTTGTTATCAAGCTAGGATTTAGTAAAAAGTCATCATAGTTTATATCCACGAATACTGGTGTAGCTCCTGTCTGGGCGATTACTTCTGCGGGGCTGATAAAGGTGAAAGGAGTAGTGATAACCTCATCTCCCCTACCTATGCCGAGAGCCACTAAAGATAGCCAAAGAGCGTCAGTCCCCGAATTTACCCCTATGGCGTGTTCCTTGTGGTAGTATGCGGCAAGCTCTTTCTCAAATTGGGCAACTTGCTCACCGAGAATGAATTGCCCGCAATCCAAAATCTTTTCCATTTCCTCTCTCATTTCTATAAACTCTTGAGTTGTTCTATCAATTTTACGAGATTGCATATCTCTGAAATTGGTATTAATTTATTATTTATTATATCACGATACGCCTTAATATGCAGATTCTCTTTGGTTTCTAAATTATATTCTCGCCCATTTATCCTGAATAATCTTACTTGGCTATTTTTTGAGGCATCATAAGAAAATTCATAATGGCAAGCATAATCTACTCCCTCAAATATCCCATTCACCCAAGCAGTTGGCTGTCCAAATATATGAGTTACCAAGTCTATATAATGAATACCGAGATTTAATAATATACCACCAGATTTCTCCTCATCTCCTTTCCAACTTTCGAAAAAGTTCTCATCTCGATAAACGCGCACTCTAATTTCGATATTATTCCATTGAAGATTTAGTTTTTTCCTATTAAGTCCAAATCCTCCAAATAAATACCTCATCTGCATTATAGGAAACACCCTACTCTTTCCTGCCACCTCTATCTTTTGGCACTCACGACTTGAGAGTGCTAAAGGCTTTTCAACGATTACTTTCTTGCCTTTGTCGAGAGCTTCCATAGTCTGCTCGTAGTGCAAGTAAGAAGGAGTAAGGATAACAATGTAATCCGCCTCGTCATAGCTATCAACTTCAACTCCGCCTACCGCTTTAATAGCTTCCGCGTGTTTGGAATAGATGAACCCTTTTCCTAAAACATGAAATTTCATTTCATTCGATACCTATGCCAAAAATAGAATACTACCGTTTTCACTGCCGAAGAAATAAGAGCTACACTCCCAGCTATTTTATACTGACCAGTGATAGCAAATACAACCAAGAAATCTGTTATAAAAGCTATAATGCGCCATTCAAGGGTCGCCTGTAGTGATTTCATTTCCTTAGATTGATATTTTGCCTCCCATTTATTTCTTTCGCTTTATTTGGTAAATCTTTTAAGCTAACACTGTGTATCCCGCATTCAAAACCAGCATTCTTCGTTCCCCTCCATCTGCCAGCCCGTTCCGTTTCCTTTTCATCTTCCTCTTTAGCAGAACATTTACTACAAGAAAGCGATCTATATCCTTCTTTATACATTGGATTCACAGGTATCTCATATAGAGCAGTAAATCTCCAAATATCAAGTTCTGTCCAATCCAATAAAGGATTCACCTTTATCAGTCCGTTTCTATCTTCCACATAATCAAAATTTGCTCTCGTAATCCCTTCGTTTCTCCGGATGCCAGAAAACCACATATCCAAATCTCTCACAGCTTCCTTGAACATTTCTACCTTCGGAGTACGACAACAATCTTCCGATCCTTTTTTTGGGTCATTCTTAAAGTAGTAAAAATGAGTTTGCGGAGCCATCTTAATTATCGTTTGTATGGTTTCCGGAAATTCCGTATTAGATAAAACCGTGAATGAAGGAACTTGGGAAGCTACTTCACGAATAAGGTAAAATAAAACGCCGCTATCTTTACCTCCTGAAATGGCAACTGCACATTTTGGGTATTTCTTGGCGTACTCTTTTATGAGTTGTTTCGCTTGCTCTATTTTGGATAAGAATGTCATTTTGAGTTCTCAAGGGTTAATAGTTTATCTCCTAAACGGTAGCCCACGGGCAAGTATATCTGGGGCTTAGGTGGCTTTACTCGTTGCCCCGACTTATACAAAGCCGTATATTGCCTCAATTTCTTTCTGCATAAGATAGCTGTATATTTTATCGACACAGAAGTTTGAGGGAGCATGGTAAGTTTGAACATTATATGCCTGAAACGGAAATCGTCCCTGCGCATGTATCTCATCCGCTCCATAAATGTCTTATTCATTCCCTTCAGAATCACCCCTTCTGCCTTCACCAGACGAGAATGCAATTTTGCAAGACCATCTTTCACAAACCCCCCATAATCTCCCGTCTTTTTCTTCATTGCCAAATCGGGACATTCATCCTGTGCATTCGAACGCTGTATTTTGTATTGTAGCACGAATCTATCAGTATCCCAAGTTTGGATTTCCACGGGTTCTTTTGGATTACCAGCTAATAGGATACTGGAGATTTCAGCAACTCTTCTCCCTAACAATAGACAAGACCCGATACCCTCTGAATCTTTCGTAGCAGTGCTCTTATCTCCTGCAACGATATTTCCTCCAAATTGTCCCAAAGGGGCCCCCTCGTTCACCATCGCGGCGCCAAACTTCATAATATCCCACGCAGCAAACATTATTGCATTTGTTTGCCCACCGCCCCTTTTAGCTCCAGCACACAGGAAACCTACTATTTTGGGGAATAAATTTATTCTTCTCCGCCCGATTTCTCTATAAATTTCCTGCAAAAGAGAGGAATAAAATCCATAATATACTGGTGTCCCGATAATCAAAGCATCCGCTTCCTGTATTTTCTCAATCAGATGCTCTATGTTTTTTCTGGAATGGTTATACTTATCGAAATAATCCAACAATCGCACATCTTTTACATTTTCTCTGCTTGTATAATCCAGAGCTCCTTTCCTTGAAAACCATAAACCTATATCCGTATTTGCTCCGTATTTTGAAGAGAGTCTTCCCTCACTTCGTAAACTACAACGCATCAAAAGTATCTTTGGTTTTTTAATCATTTATGTTCTTCGAATCCCGAAAGAATAAACTTCTGAAGTCGCCCTTTCCAATATCCCCATTTATATCTGTAAATTATCTGCACAGAATGCTTCCCATCATCGTAAACGATTCTGTCTCCTTTTTCACCCCAGATTTTCTTTGCAATCTTTGGAAGGTTTGGATCTCCAGTCTCTACGGCTTTTATAAGTTCTCTTTTTTGCTTTCGGTTCATTTTATTTAAACGCTATTATGGTTAATAAAACTGTCCAATAGATTATCAAAGGTATTAACACGAAAAACTCTGGATGCCAATGGTCATTGAATAAAATTTTCATAATGAATTTCGGGCTTTTGCTTTCGGTCTCGCCTTCTGTTCGACCTTTTGCTGGGGGTTAGGAAGGGGTTAATCTTCTAAAATCTCACCTTCAACAATAGTTCCTTCTGGAAATCTTATCTTCACTTTCTTACCCTGCGATTTTTC
>C687J35021_10000486_pt1 | contig 31029 bp, 40 predicted proteins | sample RifCSPhighO2_12_FD_35021 | JGI IMG/M metagenome (IMG submission 35021) | reverse complement strand
TTTTTTTAAAATATGACAATAAATATTTTACAAAAAGCAGTTCAAGTTAATCAAGTAAAAAAAGATAAAGATTTTAAGTCTATAATATTACTTGAAGCGGCAGTATTTAGGGCTGCACGTAATTTTTTGGAAGGCCAGGGGTATATAGAAATGTTTCCTCCACGCATAGTTAGAGCTTCCGGAGCTTGCGAAAATATAGATACATTGTTTGAAGTTACGGCAGAAGGCGAAAAGAAATGGTTTAGAAGCGAAGCCGGTAAGCCGGTTAATGCATATTTAGCTCAAACCGGGCAACTGTACCTTGAAGCATTTGTTTCAGAATTAAAAAAGGTATATTGCGTTGGACCAAGCTTTAGGGCAGAGCGGGCAATAGACAATAGGCACTTAACAGAGTTTAAAATGATAGAAATAGAATTTGAGGGAGATTTTGAGAAGTTGTTAGAGATAATTCAGGCAACGGTGTATCAGATAGCGCAGTACGTGGCTCAACAAGCGCACCTTTATCCACAAAGTTATAGCTTAAGCGAGAAAGACATCGAAAGGTTACAAGAAGTTCCAGTTAATTTTGCGCGTTTAACATATGATCAAGCAATAACAACTCTTCAAGCCTTGGGAGAAAAAGTGAATTGGGGTGATGATATTTCAAGTTATCGCGAACAGCTGTTAATTCAAAGTACGGGTAATATTCCCTTATTCATTACACACTTTCCAGATCCAATGTGGCCACATGGCAAGGAGTTGGAGGTAGAGAAATTTTTTAACATGCTTCCGGATGAAAAGAATCCAGGAAGAGTGTTGAGCGCTGATTTGATACTTCCAGGCGCTGGAGAATCGGTGGGGGCGGCCGCAAGAATACACAACGTTGATGTGATGATAGATAGATTAAAAAAATCAAAAATGTATAAAAGATTAGTTAGCAGGGGCGGAGATTTGGACGACTTTTCTTGGTATATTAACCAACTGCGTACTCGAGGCAGTGTCCCTCATGCGGGGTGTGGGTTTGGGATGGCACGTATCATTAAGTGGATTGTGGGGAAAGATAATATCCATGATTGTTTAAGCTTCCCACAGCATAGAGAATATCTAATTTAGTTAAAAACTAACTATAGGGGCTTCGGGAGCCCTTGTAGTAGGTATAGGAAAGATTTTTTAGTCGAACTTATAAAATTTGGTCGGGCTGCCGGGGCTTGAACCCGGTTCGCACGCACCCCATGCGTGTATAATACCCTTATACTACAGCCCGGTATAAAAATTACAGAATTCAATTCTGTAATTTTTAGTTTGTTTTTGCAGCAGTTTTTATGCATCTTACGCAAGCTTTTTTCCGCGGACCATTTGAAAAACTCATCCATTGGATGTTGGGATATCTTCTATGTTTTACTGTAGGATTGTAGTTTCCGCGAAGCAATTTTCTTTTGCCTTGTAGTTGAGAAGTTCTACCGCATATTTGACATTCACGAGCCATGATAATTTGAATTTTAGTTAGTTATTGCTATAGTGCATAGTATAATATATTGGAGTACCCTTGGCAAGGGGGAAAACTTGAAACCTATAACCTATAACCTATGTCCGTATTTGTATTATTTATTATCTACATTAGTATATTGATTTTTTCGGTTATTTTGCACGAGGTAGCGCACGGGGTTGCGGCAAATTTATTAGGGGATCAAACCGCAAAGATGTTAGGACGTTTAACTTTAAATCCCCTACCCCACGTGGATTTGTTGGGTTCTATAGTTATTCCATTAGGCATGGTTTTACTGTCTTTATTTGGAGGAGGATCTTTTATTTTTGGGTGGGCAAAACCGGTTCCATACAACCCCAATAATTTTAAACGCAATAAAAAATGGGGGGAAGCGCTTGTCGGTATTGCAGGACCTGCGACTAATTTTTTGTTGGCAATTACCTTTGGACTTTCTCTTCGATTTATACTACCCCTTATTGATACGATGCCCCAATTGCTTGGGGTGGCTATAGTGTTTACAATAATTGTTCAGTTAAACTTACTGTTAGGTATTTTTAATTTAGTACCTATTCCGCCGCTAGATGGTTCAAAGCTTTTTTATGTTTTATTTAAAATACCCCACCAGACAAAAGTATTTTTAGAAAGAAACGGTTTTATGCTACTGCTTTTGTTCATTTTTTTTGGGTTTGGGCTAATTGCCCCTTTAATTGATAGCGCCTTCAGTTTATTAACTGGCGCAAGCTTGAGAGCCGTGCTTTAAATTTGACAAATTTTAGGTTTTGATATAAATTGTATTAAGAATACTGGCCCTGTTGCGGTATTTTATTTTGCTACATCTATTTTTAATTTTACTAAGCAACCAGCCTCGCCTAACGAGCAAAGCGAGTCTAGGTGGGACAAAGGGAATATGCCTACAATAAATCAACTTACAAAAAAGGGCAGAAAAAAAACAAAGAACAAAAATAAGGTACCTGCTTTGGGACGTGGTTTTAATGAACGAGAAAATAGACCAACCAGGTATAGAAGTCCTTTTAAGAGAGGTGTGTGCATAAGAGTAACTACGGTAACACCTAAAAAACCAAACTCGGCATTGCGTAAAGTTGCGCGTGTGCGTTTGAGTAACGGAATGGAAGTCACAGCTTATATTCCGGGGGAAGGCCACAAATTACAAGAACACTCGGTGATTCTTTTACGAGGTGGTCGAGTTAAGGATTTGCCCGGAGTGCGCTACACCATAGTTAGAGGAGTTTTGGATACCTCAGGAGTAGAAGGAAGAAAAACCAGTAGGTCAATATATGGAGCAAAAAGGCCTAAAACTGAATAAACATTATGCGTAAAAATACAAAAATAAAAAAACAACCAATTCAGCCAGATTATAAATATAATAATCCCATAGTAACCAAGTTTATAAATTACGCAATGTGGGAAGGTAAAAAATCTGTGGCGCGTACGATTGTGTACGAAGCCTTTGACACGGTTGCCCAAAAAAGCAAGAAAGATGCTATGGATATTTTTGATTTAGCTTTAAAAAATGTCGCTCCAACGATTGAGGTTGTGTCAAAAAGAGTTGGTGGCGCTAATTACCAAGTTCCCAGACAAGTGAAGGGCGAAAGAAGAGACATGCTTGCTATGCGTTGGATAATAAGCGCTGCTCGTTCTAAAAAAGGTGTTAATATGGGGCAGAAATTAGCGCAGGTTTTACTTGATTCTGCCAATAACGAGGGAGATGCAATGAAGAAAAAAGAAAATGTAGAAAAGATGGCTCGCGCAAACAGAGCGTTTGCCCATTTCGCTTAATCTAGGTTGTAGCTATTAGTTGGTAGCTTGTAGGGAAAACAAAAAATTCACCAAACTTCCCCCGCAGACCACAACCTAAAACCTAAAACCCACAAACTAAACAATGCCCAGAGAGTATCCATTAGAAAGAGTTCGTAATATTGGGATAATTGCCCATATAGACGCTGGCAAGACCACGATCACAGAACGTGTTCTTTTTTATACAGGTATTTCGCATAAGATAGGTGAAGTGCACGAAGGAGAAGCAGTTATGGACTGGATGGAACAAGAAAGAGAAAGAGGAATTACCATTACTAGCGCGGCTACTACTGCTTTTTGGACCCCTACTTATTTAGACCAGAATAATAAAGAAAATAAATATCGTATTAATATTATTGACACCCCAGGTCACGTGGATTTTACTGTTGAAGTGGAGCGATCTTTACGCGTTTTAGACGGAGGAGTTGTGGCGTTTGATGGAGTGGCAGGAGTGGAACCACAGTCAGAAACCGTGTGGCATCAGGCAGATAAATATAACGTTCCTAGAATTTGTTTTATAAATAAAATGGACAGAATGGGTGCCAGTTTTGAAAATTCTCTTAAATCTATAGCAGAAAGGTTAAGCCAAAAGGCAGTGCCAATTCAAATTCCTGTCGGAGCCGAAAGCAACTTTAACGGAGTTATAGATTTGCTCACGATGGAACATATAAAAAATGACGGAGAGCTCGGACAGAAAATAATACGAGGCGAAGTTCCAGACAACCTTAAAGACGAAGCAAAAAAAAGAAGGGCGGAGTTAGTGGAGCGTATAGCGGAGCAAGACGACACATTAACCGAGAGGTTTTTAGGAGGGGAAGAGATAGGTATTGAAGATTTGCGCAGAGTGTTGCGTAAAGCCACAATTACAAATCAGATTATTCCTGTTCTGTGTGGTTCCGCTTTAAAAAATCAAGCAATACAGTCTTTACTCGATGCTGTTGTAGAATACTTACCCAGCCCCCTTGATGTTCCAGTGCCCGAGGCGGAAGATCCGAAGAGCGGTGAAAAAATAGAAATTAAAGTAAACGATGAAGAACCTTTTGCCGCCCTGGCATTTAAGGTAGCAACCGATCCTTATGTTGGTCAACTGACTTATTTTAGAGTATATTCGGGAAACGTAAAGGCAGGAAGTTATGTTTTAAATACTTCAACGGAAAACAAAGAAAGGCTAAGCCGTATATTGCGCATGCATGCAAACCATAGAGAAGAAGTGGGAGAATTATACGCAGGTGACATAGCAGCAACCGTGGGGTTAAAGGCTACCACAACAGGGGATACATTATCAGATGAGAAACGTCCTGTGATGTTAGAGAAAATTATATTTCCCGAGCCAGTTATTTCAGTTCGTATTGAACCTAAGACAAAAGCAGATCAAGATAAGATGGGCATTGCTTTACACAAATTAGGAGAAGAAGATCCAACTTTCCAGATAAGCGGAGACGAAGAAACCGGGGAGACAATAATAAGTGGAATGGGGGAGCTTCACTTGGAAGTTTTAGTAGATAGGATGAAGAGGGAATTTAAAGTAGAAGCAAATGTAGGTAGGCCACAGGTGGCATATAGGGAAACCATAAAGGGAACATCAGAAGCTGAAGGAAAATATATAAGACAATCTGGTGGTCGAGGTCAATACGGACATGTGAAAATAAAACTTGAACCCAAAGAACCTGGAGAAGGTTTTGAATTTGTGAATCAAATTAAAGGAGGCGCTATTCCGCTAGAGTTTATTCCTGCAGTTGGCAAGGGTATAGCGGAAGCAATGACTAAAGGAGTATTAGCCGGATATTCAATGGTGGATATTAAAGCAACTTTATTTGACGGAAGTTTTCATGATGTTGATTCAAGCGAGGCGGCGTTTAAGATAGCCGGATCTATTGCGTTTCAAGAAGGCGCAAAACAAGCAAAGCCGATTTTACTGGAGCCGGTTATGAAGGTTGAGGTTGCCGTTCCAGAGGCGTATTATGGAGATGTAACGGGTGATTTAAATTCCCGCCGAGCGCAGATTGATCAAATGGGCGAGCGTGGACAATTAAAAACCGCACAAGCTATTATTCCGCTTGCAGAAATGTTTGGGTATGCGACGGATCTAAGAAGTATGACGCAAGGAAGAGGAACTTCTACTATGGAATTTAGTCACTATGCGGAAGTTCCAAATAACATAGCCCAACAAATTATAGAAAAAAGAAGTTAAAATAAAAAAATAAAATAACATGTGGGATAAATTAAAAAAGATACTAAAAACATCAAACGAAAAGGCGGTAATTATTGAAGATGGTGAACCTCGGTACGTTGTTTTATCTGTGGATGAGTACATGCGGTTAAACGAACTGGTTCAACCTATTCAAAATCAGCCACAGGCTTCTTTAAATCAAGACATGTATAGTGGAAACCAATATACAACGATTCAACCCTTAGAATCCGTTCAGCCGCAAGAAGCATCAGATAACTACAATACTCGGCCTCTAGATTTAAGCAATCTCCAGATAGATTTAACAGATATAGGCGACGAAAACAGCCTTCCTCAAATAAGTTTAGGCGATGGTTATGGATCAGATGTAAGTATAGAAGATTTACCAATATAAAAACCCCGCATATGCGGGGTTTTTATATTGTGTTACATTACTTCGTCTATGAATTCATCTCCCAGAATCTCTTTCAATAAACCGACTACTTCTTCGTAGTCTGAATTTTCTCTATTTTCTAATTTTATCCCCAAATTTCTATTCATCCATTTCCAGTCCTTATTTTCCAATCTCGTAGGGGGCACATCAAAATTTTCTAGGAGTTCTTTTAATTTTTGTTCTTTGGCCTCTAGAGATTCTTCCACATCAAACCCGTCTCCGTCTGGGTCAGAATAATCTGCGTCGTCTGGGTTAAACCCTACGCTATCTTCAAAACCACCATCTTCAAAACTCATATTTATTTTTTATTTATTTTTTTTATTTTAACACATATACAATACTTGTTGGGAGAAAGTTTTCAACAATAAACATGTAATTTGGAACATATAACTTGAAACACATAACTTTTGTATTTTGTGTTTAAAGTTTTCCTCCTTCGTCCGTTAGTCAATGGACTTCGGGCGGACGCGGTATGTTTTATGTTTCAAAAAATGAGCGTTAGCAAGTTTAATTTTGTTTATTTCGGCGTAAAATATGGTAGAATATTCTTATATGGCTTCATTTAATATAGAAAACTACTTAGACGAAATAGTGCAAGAGGTTGAAAAAGTACGCCAGGAGTCTGGCGACATTTCAATTAACAAAGAAGACCACAAGGAGATTGTGCGTAGGGTTGTTGGCGAAAGACTTGGCAAGATGCAACAGCAACCAACACAACAACCTGTTTTTAATGTCATACAAGATGACGGCACGGAAAAATCTTACGACAATCCCGACCTAAAACCAACAGTTGATAATTTAGTAAGTACTGTTTTTGAAAAAAATTTAGATGCGGCCGTAGACGAAGTTAAATCATATGACAACCCCGCTCTTTTGGACGCGTTTCACGACGCGCTTGTTGATAGGTTGTATGATCAACTTATACAAACTGGAAAATTAAAACAGACCTAAGCATATGTTTTTTGCCATCGCGTTTTTTATTTTGGTTTTTGGCCTTGTAGTTACAGGTTTTATTTTAATTAAACATCTTCAAAGTAAAGGCATACTTATGCGATCGCTTAATATGTCGCTTTTTTTAGTTATTCTTCCCAGATATGAAAAGGATAAAGAGGGTGAACACAAAGATGAAAAAGAACGCGTAGCTTTAATGGAACAGTTTCTTTCTTCTTTTATTAATTTAAAAACAGGGTCGGTGAAGGGCATACGGGAAGGCGTTCCCTATATAGTCCTTGAAATGGCAGTACATAATGAAGGAGAAAGCGCGCATACCTATATTGCGGTGCCAAAATCAATTGAAAGTATTTTAGAAAAGCAAGTTCATGGTTTTTTCCCGGAAGCGCAAGTTGAAAAGGTAAAAGATTATAATATCTTTAATCCCCGTGGCGCATCAGCTGGTTCATATTTAACACTTAAGCGTCATTCTGTTTTGCCACTGCAAACTTATCAAACGCTTAGCGCTGATCCTATGGGAAATGTCATAACCGCAATGACCAAGATAGAAAAACAGAACGAGGGAGTTGCGCTCCAACTGATTTTGACTCCGCAAGATACAAAAAACCAGAAAAAGTTGGCAACTTCGGTAATACAAGAAATGCAAAAAGGACTTGATTTTCGCTCTGCATTTGACAAGGTTGTAGGTTCTGCAAAAAAAGATTTTAAAAAAGCTTTTTTAAAGACAGGCGATAAAGATAAAGAAGAAAATAATTTTGCGCGAGGTCCGGTTGACGAAGCAACAATTAAGGCGCTTCAGTCTAAATTATCCAAGTATCATTATGCGACAAATATCCGCCTTGTATCTTCTGCAAGCGATCAGTTAAGGGCTCAGCATATTTTAAGTGAGCTGGAAGCCGCATTTGTGCAGTATGGGTCACCAATAGGAAATTCATTGAAAGTAAACAAAGTTAAACCTAGCGGTTTTCGGAAGTTTGTATTTCGTTATTCTTTTAGAATTCCCCAAGTTAAAACCGCGGGACTACTTTCTGTGGAGGAAATAGCAAGTATATTTCATTTTCCAACTACATACACTACGAGCATAGGAACAAAATCTTTGAAATCTAAGTCCGCAAAATCTCCCGAAAGCTTGCCAAGCGAAGGAGTAATCCTGGGAGAGAACACATTTAGAGGTGAAAAAACATTGGTAAGACTGTCTGTAGAAGATAGACGGCGACACCTTTATACGGTTGGTCAGACTGGAACCGGTAAATCTGTTCTCTTGTATAATATGGCGCGTCAAGACATAGAAGCAGGAGAGGGGCTTGCAGTGATAGACCCTCATGGAGATTTGGTTACAGATTTATTACACGCAGTGCCCGAAGATAGAAAAAAAGATATTGTTTGGTTTGACCCCGGAGACCCATCTCACCCGTTTGGTCTCAACATGCTTGAGTATAATACTCAAAAACCAGAGCAAAAAACCCTTGTTGTAAATGAGTTATTGGCGATATTTAAAAAGTTGTTTTTAGCAGAACATATGGGGCCGATATTTGACCAATACTTTCGTGGCGCGGCGCTTTTACTGCTAGAAGATTATGAACATGAAATTCCTACTCTTTTGGATATTCCTCGCGTATTAACTGATGCTTCCTATAGGCGCGAGAAACTAGATCGTATTAAAAATATGGAAGTTAAGAAATTTTGGACGGAGCAGGCAGAGAAAGCGGGAGGCGAAGCCTCTTTAAGCAATATGGCGCCTTACATAACAAGCAAGATAGACGGATTTGTTACAGACGAATTTATGAAGCCAATTATTAGTCAAAAACATTCAAGTTTGAATTTTAGAGAAGCAATGGATGAAAAGAAAATAATTTTGGTTAATTTAAGCAAGGGAAAAGTAGGGGATTTGAATGCTAACTTGATAGGGCTTGTTATCGTGGGAAAGCTTTTGATTAGCGCTTTAAGCCGTGTGGATGTTCCTCAGGATCAGCGTAGTGATTTTTATTTGTACATAGATGAGTTTCAAAATTTTACGACAGACAGCATTGCCACGATTTTGGCGGAAGCTCGCAAATACAAATTAAATCTAATTATTGCCCATCAATTTATAAAACAACTTCAAGAAAATATTCGCGATTCAGTTTTTGGAAATGTTGGTTCTATGGTTGCTTTTCGTGTTGGCACAGGTGACGCGGAATTTTTAAAAAATCAATTTGAACCCGTATTTAATGAGAGCGATTTAATAAACATAGACAACTTTAACGCTCATGCGAAACTATTAATAAACGGCAAAACAACCGACCCCTTTAACTTTAAGACATTTCCACAAAACTAAAGCTTGATTTTGGAATTACATCTTAAAAAACGCCTCATCTTTAGATGAGCCGTTTCCTAATCACCTCAACTAAAGATGAGCCGTTTATTAATCACCTCAATTCGCCAGCTGGCGGATTGAGGTGATTAAATTTCTTAAACCGCACCCACCAATCTGCCACGTGGCTACCTATGTTGCGCTTAGCTATCGAATTTATAGGACAAGGGGTTGACACAATTTATGTATAATGTAAAATATACTTTGTATGTTTATACGTCTAAAATGACGTTAAACAAACGTGAACAATTAAGTAAATAAAATTAAAAGAAGCTATAACTTGTAGTTGTTTATTATAACCACAAGCTAAAAGCTAAAAGTTAGAACATATGGCTCAAGAAAAATTCGAAAGAACAAAACCGCATGTTAATGTAGGAACCATTGGTCATGTGGACCATGGAAAAACTACTTTGACTGCTGCGATATTAAAGGCGGCTAAGCTAAAGGGTTGGAGAGCGTCCGAAAAAGGAGTTGATCAAATTGATGCCGCTCCAGAAGAAAAAGAGCGTGGAATTACAATTGCTCTTGCGCATGTGGAATACGAGACAGAGAATCGTCACTATGCTCACATTGATGCGCCAGGACATGCTGATTACATTAAAAACATGATTACGGGTGCCGCGCAAATGGACGGCGCCATATTGGTTGTATCGGCCGCAGATGGTCCAATGCCCCAAACTCGCGAGCACATCTTATTAGCCCGTCAAGTTGGAGTACCTAAGGTTTTAGTATTTCTAAACAAGGTTGATCAAGTTGACGATCCAGAGTTGATAGATTTGGTAGAGGCAGAAGTTCGAGAATTATTAAGTAAATATGAATACGATGGAGACGCGGTGCCGGTAATTAAGGGTTCTGCCCTTCAGGCGTTAAACGCTTCAAGTGCTGATGATGAGGCTGTGAAGCCAATGTATGAGCTTCTTGCAAAATTAGACGAATATATACCTATTCCAGAACGTGAAATAGATAAACCATTTCTTATGCCGGTGGAGGATGTATTCTCTATTGAAGGACGAGGGACTGTGGCCACAGGAAGAATAGAACGAGGCAAAGTTAAGGTTGGCGAAGAAGTAGAACTAGTGGGAATGAAAGACACAAGCAAAACCGCAGTAACCGGAGTTGAAATGTTTAATAAATTACTTGATGAAGGTTTGGCAGGAGATAACGTTGGGCTTCTTTTGAGAGGTCTTAAAAAAGATGATATTTTAAGAGGTCAGGTAATTTCTGCCCCAGGCAGTGTTACACCTCATACAGAATTTGAAGCAGAAATTTATGTATTAAAGAAGGAAGAAGGGGGACGTCACACACCATTTTTTACAGGGTACAAACCACAGTTTTATTTTAGAACGACAGATGTGACAGGAGAAGTTACATTGCAAGAAGGAACCGAAATGGTTATGCCTGGCGATACACTAACCATTAAAGCCAAGCTAGTAGTTGCTGTAGCGATGGAGGAAAAACAACGGTTTGCTATTCGCGAAGGAGGTAAGACCGTAGGAGCTGGAGTTATTACAAAAGTAGTTAAATAAAAAAAATAAAGCGGAGTAAAGATCATGCCGAGCAAAACAGAACCTAAAAAATTAGTTAAAAAAGCCACCATAGGCGACTCCCGCAAGGGACAAGAAGACGTAAAGCAAAGAATACGAATTAAAATAAAGTCGTATGACCATCAGGTTATTGACTCTAGCGTACGTCAAATTATGGACACAGTCATGCGCCATGGCGCAGATATTCATGGTCCTGTTCCGCTTCCTACAGAAATTAGTAAATACACCGTCAACCGTTCCACTTTTGTTCATAAAGACGCCAGAGAACAGTTTGAAACCCGAGTTCACAAAAGATTAATTGATATATATAATCCATCGAGCCAGTTGATTGATGCTTTGATGGACTTGAATTTGCCAGCAGGAATAGATATTGAAGTAAAGATGTGAAGTAGTCACTTAATGAGCGTAGCGAACTTAGTGACTACTTTATCCGCCGTAGCTTTTTGACCGCTTCCAATTTTGACGCAGGATGTTAGCGACCGCGTGTCGCCCCAGCTTTAGCGGTGGCGCAAGGTGGATTAAAAAAAGATTAAAGAAATAGGATTAACTAACCCGCCCAAGTTTTTGGAAAAGTTCCCGCCCCACAGGCGAGGTAAAACTGTCTAAGAACTTGGGCGGGTTAAAATTGCCCGTATGTCCAAGTATATTTTAGGAAAAAAAATAGGCATGACACAGATTTTTGACGAAAACGGTAACGTAAAACCAGTTACTATAGTTGAAGCAGGGCCAGTCACTGTTACAAAACTGTTAGATGAAAAAAAAGATGGATATGGCGCGGTACAAGTTGGTTTTGGCGTAAAGAGGCTCAACAAACCGCAACAAGGCCAACAGAAAGGATTTGTTTCAGATAAGCACAAAGGGTTTGCGTTTTTGAGAGAATTCAAGATCCCCGGCCAGGAGTTAAAATTAGGGGATAAGCTTAGCGTTTCACAGTTTGAATTAAACGATGAGATAGTTGTCAGGGGTACGACAAAAGGAAAGGGTTTTCAGGGAGTTGTTAAGCGCTGGGGATTTCACGGAGGACCAAAGTCGCATGGCCAGAAACATACGTTACGCGCACCAGGGTCTATTGGATCAGCTTTCCCCCAAAGGGTTTTTAAAGGATTAAAAATGGCAGGGCATATGGGTGTTAACAAAAAAAGCGTAATTAATTTACGCGTTGCATACATAGATGAAAAAAATAATTTGTTAGGCATTGTGGGCTCTGTTCCCGGAACTAAGGGCAGTATGCTGGAAATATTTACTCGCTAAAATGAACATAAACATTTATAACAAGGAAGGTAAAAAAACTGGAACATATGACGCTCCTGATAATCTTTTTGACTTACCATTCAATAATGACTTGGTATACCAAGTATTTAACGCAAAGCTTTCCAGTGCAAGGAAAAATTATGCTCATACAAAAACCAGAGGTGAGGTGAGAGGAGGTGGAATAAAACCATGGAAACAAAAAGGAACCGGTAAAGCCCGCCACGGATCCATAAGGTCTCCTATATGGGTAGGCGGAGGAACAACATTTGGTCCAAGAAAAGATCGATCGTATGAAAGTAAGGTTAATAAAAAAATGAACGCAAAAGCAATATTTACCGTCTTTAGCAATAAAGCAAGGAATAAGAATATTTTTGTTGTAGAAAGTTTAAGTTACGATAGCCCAAAGACCAAGCAAGGATATGCGCTTTTGAAAAATTTAAAACTTGATTTAAAGTCCATACTTGTGTTTGGTGTAAAAAAAGATGACAATTTTAAATTCGTTTTTAGAAACATTCCTAGGGTTACTCCGGTTTTTATAGAGGGATTAAATATTGTAGACATTTTACAAAGAGAGAATATCGTTTTTTCAAAAACCGCAATAGATGAACTGGTAAAGCAATATGTGACAAAGATTAAAAATCAAAATGTAAAAATTAAAAATATAAACGAAAAGTCAAATTTAAAAACAAACAAACTTTTAGTAAGTCCAACAAAATAAGTTTTGATGTTTGATATATTATTACCGTGCCAATTTTAAAACACATATTTACAAAAAGAAATAAAAAGATTGCAGGGCATCCTAAAAAAAAGGACGATAGTTTTGTAAAAAAGCCCGCTCCTCCAAAAGAGTTTACCAAAGAAGCGTTGAGCGAGTCTAAATCAAAGAAAAAATCTGGAGCATCGGTTATAAAATCAGATCAAGCACATGTTGCTCACAATGTTATAGTAAGGCCCCACATATCTGAAAAAAGCGTATCTAAAAATACTGAGGGGAAATATGTTTTTGAGATATACAGCGGGGTTTCAAAAAAGGATGTAACAAGCGCAATAGAGGATTTGTACGGCGTAAAAGTTGAGAAGGTAAACAGAATATCTGTTAAACCAAAAAATAAAAGATACCGAAGAGATGTTGGTAGTAAACCAAGGCACGATAAGGCCGTAGTTACGCTTAAAGAAGGGCATGGCATTGAAGTTTTGCCACAATAAAGAATAATTTTAATATGAAAAAATTAAAACCCACGACCCCAGGCCAAAGAGGAAGAATATCTACAGATTATTCAGTTCTGACAAAAACCAAACCAGAGAAATCTTTGACTACGTCTTTTCACAGGAAGAAGGGGAGAAGCAATGGAAAAATAACAGTGCGCCACAAGGGGGGTGGATCAAAGAAACTATATAGGAATATAGATTTTAAGCAGGATAAATTTGGTGAGAAATTACAGGTATTATCTCTTGAATACGATCCATATAGAAGCTCATTTATTGCTCTTACTAAAAATGAAAATGGTATAAAAAAGTATATTTTGGCTTACGAAGGCATAAAGGTAGGCAGTGTAATAGAAATTGCGGAAAAAACTTCTATTAAGGATGGCAATAGAATGCAGTTAAAAAATGCACCCATAGGAACTTTTGTACATAATATAGAAATTAAACCAGGCAGGGGTAGTCAGCTTGTGCGTTCTGCTGGTTCATATGCGCGAGTCTTGGCCCATGACGGGGGTTACACCCAACTTACTATGCCCTCTAGTGAAATAAGAACAGTACAAAGTAGTGTGCTTGCGACGATAGGTAGTGTATCAAATCCCTCACACAGGGAACAGGTTTTAGGAAAAGCAGGCAAAAATAGATTACGTGGTAAACGGCCACAAGTTAGGGGTTCTGCCATGAGTCCGGTTGCGCATCCGCACGGAGGTGGAGAGGGCCGATCGCCGATTGGTTTAAAGGGTGGACCTAAAACGCGATGGGGTAAAAAGGCTTATGGAGTAAAAACAAGATCAAGAAAAAAGTATTCAAATAAGTATATAATTAAACGAAGAAAAACAAAGCGATAGCGCACATTAGTATGTCACGATCACTAAAAAAGGGACCATTTATTGACCCCAAACTAATAGAGAAAATACAGAAGGCGACCAAGGGAGATAAGGCAATAATAAAAACTTGGTCTCGATCTTCCACTATAACGCCAGACATGGTGGGGTTTACAATAGGAGTACACAATGGGCGCGAACATGTTCCGGTATTTATAACAGAAGACATGGTGGGGCACAAGCTTGGAGAATTTTCTCCTACTCGCAAATTTGTTAGACATGGCGGTAGATTACAAACCACATTAGAACAAAAACAAGTACAATAATGGAAACTTTTTCAGCTAAATTATCAAATTTAAGAATAGCGCCAAGAAAAGTTAGACTGGTCGCGGATTTGATTAGAGGAGCAAGCGCTACGAATGCTCAGCATCAGCTTAAATTTTCTACGAAGAAGGCCTCAGGACCGTTATTGAAATTATTAAATTCTGCCATGACTAATGCCAAGAATCTAAAGGAATCCACAAAGGATGAGGGTTTGTATATTAAGGACATATTTGTGAATGAAGGACCTAAATTAAAAAGACACAGACCAAGAGCTCGTGGGGTAGCTTACCAAATACAGAAAAAGACAAGTCACATAACCCTGATTCTCGGAGAACAAGAGAAGAAGCAAGACATTAAAAAGTCAAAATCAGAGGTTAACCTTCGACGTCCCGAGATCAAGTTGGAGGAAAATAAAAAAGGAAAAACAGAAGCAGTCGTTGAAAAATAAATTTTTATATTTTAGCGAAACGTATATGACACATAAAACGCAACCGTTGAATAACAGATTGGCAGTGACAAAAGAATGGAGATCCAGGTGGTTTTCTAGTAAAAAATATAAAGAAAACGTACAGCAAGATTATTTAATACGCAAGTATATTTTAGATAACTTAAAAGGAGCAAGTATAGCAAAGATAGAATTAGAGCGTTCTGCAAACTCTGTATCTGTTATAATTTATACTTCTCGCCCGGGAATAATAATTGGCAGAGCAGGAACCGGGGTTGAACAATTAAAGAAAGATTTAAACAAGTTATTGCACAAGAAGGTTAGGTTTTTGTCAGGCGAAAAAAGAAGTGATTTTTCGTTGCCAGAATTGAGGATAGAAGTCCGTGAAATACGGGAAAGTGACGCAAACGCGCGTTTGGTAGCGTTGAGCATAGCAGAACAAATTGAACGCAGGATACCGTTTAGAAAGGTAATAAAAAGAGGGCTCGATAGAGTTATGGCAAACAAAGACGTAAAAGGCGCGAGGATCTCCGTGGCAGGAAGGTTAAACGGCGCAGAGATGGCGCGTACAGAATTTGCAAAAGCAGGAAGTCTTCCCTTACAAACACTTAGGGCTGATATTGATTATGCGTACGTAGAGGCAATAACAAAATACGGAATGATAGGTGTAAAGGTTTGGATACACAAAGGAGAAAAGTTAACCTAAGTTGTAGGTTTCAATATTATTATGTTAATTCCAAAAAAAGTAAAACATAGAAAATGGTGGAAAGGACGCAGTCATACCAGTCTAGATAGACGCGGGACGACTTTAAGTTTTGGCCAATACGGACTCCAAGTAGTAGAGGGTGAATCTTGGATTACTTCTAGACAGATCGAAGCAGGAAGACGCGCAATAACAAGGTATATTAAACGCGGAGGGAAGCTCTGGATACGAATTTTTCCTGACAAACCGATAACCAGAAAAGGGGCGGAAACCCCCATGGGTAAGGGCAAAGGTTCGGTGGACCATTTTGTAGTTCCTGTAAGTCCAGGAAGAATAATATTTGAATTAGGCGGAATTTCTGAAGAGGTGGCAAGAGGCGCATTTGATAGAGCAAAATATAAACTTCCAGTTAAAACAAAATTTATTAAAAGAGATTAATATGCGTATAAAAGAATTACGACAAAAACCCAAGGACGAACTATTAAAATTACTTCAGGATAAAAGATCTAAGGCGGTACAGTTTAAGATTAATATTTCTTCTGGGAATATAAAAAACGTAAGAGAGTTGCGAGGAACAAAAAAAGATATAGCTCGCATACTTACGTTATTAAAAGAATATGGAAAAGAATAATAAACAAAAAAATCCAAAACGAATGCGTGGCAAAGTCGTCTCTAATAAGATGCAGAAGACTCTTGTGGTTGCTGTAGATAGATTAGTTGCGCATCCAAAATATAAAAAAAGGAAGACAGTATCAAAGCGATACAAAGTCCACTATGATTCAGGGGTTTTCAATATAGATGATGTGGTGAATATAGAAGAAACAAGGCCGTTATCCAAAGATAAGAGATGGAAAATAATAAAATAGCTAAAGTTTATTTGTCCTTGCGGGCAATTAAGATATGATTCAAAATCAAACAAAACTAAAAGTAGCGGACAATTCAGGGGCTAAGGAAATAAAGGTAATCAAGGTGCTTGGCGGAAGCAGGCGTCGTTATGCCCAGATAGGGGATATTATTGTGGCGTCAGTTAAAAAAGCAGAGCCGCGACGTATAGTAAAAAAGAAAGAAGTGGTTCGTGCCGTAATTGTAAGACAAAGGAAACCGTTTCGCAGAAAAGATGGTTCATATATTTCTTTTGACGATAATGCGGCAGTTATTTTAGATGGAACACAACCAAAGGGCGGGCGTATATTCGGCCCTATTCCAAGAGAGATAAAAACTAGAGGTTTTAGTAAAATAGCATCGTTAGCTAAAGAGTTATTATAGTTTATGAAGATAAAAAAAGGGGACAAAGTTTTAGTAATTTCAGGAAAAAATCGTGGCAAAATAGGTAAGGTCATGAGTGTATTTTATGATAAGTCTAGGGTTATTGTTGAGGGTGTAAACTTACAAAAAAAACATGTTCGCCCCAAAAAACAGGGAGAAAAAGGGCAAATGGTAGAAGTTACAGTCCCCATAGATATTTCTAATATAAAATTGATATGTGATAAATGTAATAAAGCCACAAGAGTTGGTTATAAAGTTGAGGGAAAAGAAAAGTTTAGAATATGTAAAAAATGCGAAGAANCAATAAAATAACATGACTGAAACCGTAGATTTACAAAAGACATATAATAANAGTATTTTAAAAAAACTATCTAAAGAATTGGGTGATTTAAATGTTCATTCTACGCCACGATTAGAAAAAATAGTTTTGAATATAGGCGTAGGAAAAATAGTAAATGTAAGACGAGCAAAGACGACCAGCCAAAAGAAAGATGAGGAACTGCTTAGTGATTTAGCGGAGGGAATATCTTTAATATCCGGACAAAAACCCAGTATTGTACATGCGCATAAATCTATTGCGGGATTTAAATTGCGAGAGGGCGATGCTACCGGTCTTAAAGTTACCTTAAGAAAACAGTTAATGTACGATTTTTTAGCAAGGTTGATACACATAGCACTTCCAAGAACCAGAGATTTTAGAGGTATATCTGAAAAATCGGTAGATAAAAACGGAAATTTGACCGTAGGAGTTAAAGAAGCAAGTATATTCCCCGAGTTGCCCTCCAGTAGTTTTGCTTGGGGTTTTGAGACAACCATGGTTACCAAAGCAAACGGCAGAGTTGATGCGCTTAAATTATTTAAAGAATTGGGGGTTCCGTTTAAGAAGTAAATATTTGGAAATTTTAATATGGCAAAGAAATCAAAAATAGCAAAAACATATAAAAAACCGAAATTTTCTACGAGAAAAAAGAACCGCTGTTTTAAATGCGGCAGAGGTCGAGGATATATGCGGTATTTTGATTTATGCAGAATTTGTTTTAGGGAGCTGGCTAGTAAAGGGGAACTGCCCGGGGTTAGGAAATCAAGTTGGTAATATAACAAAATAAAATATCATCAATTTTTAATTTTAATTTTTAAATTTTTATTTTAACGAAGCCAAGTCTGATTTGGCGAAGTACATATGGATACAATAGCGAATATGCTTACAATAATAAGGAATGGGCAAGCCGTAAAAAAGGATTTAGTTAGAATTCCTTATTCTAAAGTTAAGTTTAATTTAGCAAAATTATTAGAAAAAGAGGGATTTTTAGGTAGCGTTGAAACGAAAGGTGGAAATCATAAGCTAATTATAGTTGCTCAACTTAAGTATGGAGAAGGTGGCGGGTCACATATTAACTCACTTAAACGTGTTAGTAAGCCGGGCCAAAGGTTATATGTGTCTTATAAAAATTTAAGGCCAATTAAAGAAGGATATGGTAGGGCCATAATATCAACACCTCGGGGGTTGCTTACTGGAGAAAGTGCTAAAAAGGAAAAAGTTGGGGGAGAATATATTTGTGAAATATGGTAAGGAAGGGGCTTTATTCTTTTCACTCGCAAAATACAAAGTAAGAATTAAAAATAAGTTTACAACCCACAATTAAATTCTATAAATAAAATACAACAATATTATGAGTCGCATCGGAAAAAAACCAATAAAAATTCCAGATAAGGTTGAAGTGGAGATTAAAGATAATGATGTAAGCATCAAGGGTCCTTTGGGCACATTGAGTTTAGTTGTACCTGATATTTTGAGTATAAAAAAAGAAGATAATGATATAGTGCTAGATATTATAAAAAAGAAGGCAGAGTCAAAAGCTTTTTGGGGCCTGTTTCGGGCATTGGTGGCCAATATAGTCATTGGAGTTTCTGAAGGATTTAAAAAAACTCTGGAAATAGAAGGAGTTGGATATAAGGCCGAAGTTAGGGGGAAAGAGCTCGTTTTAAATTTAGGGTATTCTCATCCTATTATAATGGAAATTCCAGAAGGCTTAAGTGTACAGGTTGATAAATCAAAAATAAATATTTCGGGCATAGACAAGCAATTAGTGGGACAGTTTACGGCCAATATAAGAAAGAACCGTAAGCCAGAACCGTATAAAGGAAAGGGTATTCGTTATGAAGGTGAACGCGTAAGAAGAAAGGCGGGAAAAAGAGCGGCAACTGGCCCAGGTAGTGCCTAGTTAGTTGTGTAGTTTGAGAGAAAATATTTTGAGTAATCTTTTGCAAAAAACAATATGTTAACTGTCAAGAAAACAAAAAGAAGAAGAAGACATCAAAGGATCAGGGGTAAAATAGTCGGCACCGCGGATAGGCCGAGGTTATTTGTTTTTAAATCAAATAATCATATATACGCTACTATTATTGATGATGCTTCTGGTTCTACTCTGGCGAGCGCTTCTGATAAGTCAGTAAAAAATAAGGTTTCTGGCAATAACACCCAGACGTCTAAGTTGGTTGGCGAAGAAATTGCAAAAGTGGCTATTAAAGCAGGTTATAGTAGTGTTGTTTTTGACAGAGGCGGGTATAAATATCATGGTAAGGTTAAAGCCCTTGCCGAAAGCGCGAGGTCCGCAGGTTTAAAATTTTAAAATAATCATGGCTCAACAAATAAAACAAAAAAAATTTCCAGACAGAAATCAAGGAAGATCGCCAAGACAAGATCAGGAATATGATCAAAAGGTTTTAGATATAGCACGCGTAGCGCGCGTTGTTGCAGGTGGTCGAAGGTTTAGTTTTAGAGCGTCAATAGCTTTGGGTGACAAAAAAGGAAAGGTTGGCATAGGTGTTGGTAAGGGCGCAGATGTCTCTTTGGCGATTAACAAAGCGGTAAGACAGGCAAAGAAAGCGTTAATAAAAGTTCCAATGACAGATGCGGGTACTTTGCCGTATGAAATAAAAGGAAAACAAACTGGATCAGTAGTTTTATTAAAACCAAGCAGACGCGGTAGAGGTATAATCGCAGGGGGATCTGTGCGTGTTATATGCGGTTTAGCGGGCTATAAAGACATAACCACGAAGATATTATCAAGAAGCACAAACAAACTAAACATTGCGCTTGCTACAATTAATGCCCTCAAACAAGTAAAAGATTTATCAAGCATGAAGAGTAACTCTCGACGCCCCGAGCTCAAATCTGGCGAAGATAAAAAAATAGAAGTTAAGGATAAACAGAAGAAGGCAAAAATTAAACCGAAAGAGGAAAAACAAAAAATAAATAGTAAGGAGATCAAGTAGTAGAAATATGGTGAATTTTTTGGTAGTTTTATTAACTAATAAGTTTCGGTAAAAATGATATGCAAGTTCATGAACTAAAAAAACCAAAACATCTGAAAAGCAAACGAAGAGTTGGCCGTGGAGGAAAGCGCGGTACGTATTCGGGTAAGGGAATGAAGGGTCAAAAATCAAGAGCGGGTAAAAATATACGCCCTCAAATTTGGGATTACATTTTTAGAACCCCAAAGTTGTCAGGACCAACAGCGAAACTCGGAGATGCGGGACAGCGAGTTAAAAAACAAGGTACTATAAAAGATATTTATCGTGTTATTTTGAATATGGACGAGCTTAACAATGCGGTAAAGGAAGGCGATATCGTCAACGTGGATTATTTATTAAAAAATGGGCTTGTGAGAAAATATAAAGGAATGAAACCGCGTGTTAAACTTTTAAGCAAAGGAAAGTTAACCAAGAGAATTACGGTAGAGAGATTGGAATTGTCAAAAGGCGCAAAAGAGCAAATAGAAAAAATTAAGGGAACTGTAAAATAAATATGACTTGGTGGGAGCAAATAAAATCGGTTTTTAAAATAAAAGAACTTCGAAATAAGGTACTGTTTGTACTTTTTGTTTTGGGTATATTTCGTATTTCGGCAGTAATTCCGATTCCTGGAATAGATGTGGCTCAGTTGCGAAGTTTTTTAGACCAGAATCAGTTTTTTGGAATTTTAAATATATTTTCCGGCGGAGCTTTAAGCAACCTTTCCTTAGTAATGTTGGGTCTTGGGCCCTACATCACAAGCACAATTACTCTTCAGCTTTTAACAATGATATTTCCTCGTCTTAAAGAAATGTATGAGGAGGAAGGTGAACAAGGCAAGCAAAAGTTCAATCAGTATTCAAGGATATTTACCGTACCCCTTGCAGTTTTACAGGGTTGGGGTCTTGTAGTTTTATTTACAAATCAGGGGATATTAGGTGCGTTATCCGGGATGCAGTTAGTTGGTGTTTTAACGGCAATTACCGCAGGTGCTGTGTGGTTGATGTGGCTTGGCGAATTAATTAGCGAGAAGGGAATAGGAAATGGAATTTCCCTTTTAATTTTTGCGGGAATCATAGCGAGTCTTCCCGTAAGTATTAGAAATGCAGCTATATCTTCTACATCCCAAGATATTCCTTCCTACATCGCCTTTGCTCTTGTCGGACTTTTTATAATAGCAACAGTTATCGTTGTAAACGAAGCTAGACGCAATGTTCCCATATCTTATGCAAAACAAGTTAGGGGAAACAAGGTATATGGAGGATCTTCAACATATTTACCTATGACGTTAAACCCTGCGGGAGTTATTCCAATTATTTTTGCCCTGTCTTTAATTTTATTTCCAGGTATACTAACTAACTTTTTTGCAGGCACCACTAATGCGTTTTTGTTAAAACTAGTAAACATATTTAACGCATTTCAAAACGATTTAGTTATATATTCTACAGTATATTTTTTGCTGGTAGTATTTTTTACATACTTTTATACAGCAGTTACATTTAACCCAGATAACATAGCTCAAAACCTGCAACGCCAAGGTGGATTTATCCCCGGTATCAGGCCTGGACCACCAACCGCTAAGCGTATCCACTTTATTTTAAACAGGACACTTTTGATTGGCGCAATTTTTTTGGGGTTTATAGCGATTGTTCCCTCAATAGTACAGGGTTTAAGCGGAACAGGACAAAGCGGAGGTGGGCTCGGTGGTTTAAGTTTTATAATTGGAGGTACATCTATTTTGATTTTAGTTTCTGTTGTATTGGAAACTATTAGGCAAGTTAAAAGTCAAATAGTAATGCGACAATACGAATAAATTTAGCCGATAGCTTTTAGCTCGTAGTTTAAAGTGGTAAAATACTTAGTAATAAACTAAGTATTTTTTAATGAATAAGCCCAAGAACGTAATTTTAATAGGTCGCTCTGGATCTGGTAAGGGTACTCAAGCTGAATTGCTTCAGAAAAAGTTTGGTTATTTTTATTCAGTACGAACAGGAGACTGGTTCAGAAAATTAGCTAAGACAGATAGTGATGTAGGAAAAAAAGTGAAAGAAATATTAGATAGTGGAGGACTACCCTACGATGATTTGGCAACTACTTTATGGATGCATGATTTGGTATTCAATCTTAGGAAGGAGCATGGTATTTTGGCTGATGGTTTTCCAAGAAGGGTAAACGAAGCCAAGAATTTGGATAGTTTTTTAGAATTTTTAGGAAGATCTCACAATACTTTTTACCTTTATTTAGAGATTTCTTTTGACGAGGGCATGCGACGTCTTTTAGGTAGGAAGAGATACGACGATAATAAGAAGGCCATAGAAGGCAGAATGGAATTTTTTGAAAAGAGAGTAACTCCTGTTGTAGAATATTATAAAAAACAAGGGAAATTAATTGTTATTAACGGAGAGCAGAGGCCGGAAAAAATCAACCAGGATATACTAAAAGTTATAAGCTAATAACTAACTTGCATGATTCATATCAAAACCCCACAAGAAATAGCGCATATGCGAGAAAGCGGTAGAATTGCCGCTCTTATTTTGGATGAGGTAAAAAAAGCTGTTGTTCCAGGAGCTACTACTTTAGAATTGAATGTTTTAGCTGAAAAACTAATAAAAAAATATGAAGTTAAGTCGGCTTTTAAAGACTACGAAGGTTTCCCAGCCGTAATTTGCACTTCCGTTAATGATGTTGTGGTTCATGGTGTTCCAAATAGTATTCCGCTTAAAGAAGGGGATATTTTAAGTTTGGATTTTGGGGTAATCAAAGATGGCTGGTATTCGGATATGGGTGAAACGGTTGGCGTAGGGGAAATTAGTTATGAAGCGAAGCGTTTAATAAGGGTTACACGAAAAGCGTTAAAACTTGGTATAAAAAAAGCTCGTATCGGAAATACCACCGGTGATATAGGCAACACAATAGAGCGTTATATAAAAAGTGAGGGCTTTGAGGTGGTAAAAGAACTGGTAGGTCATGGCATTGGCAGGGCTTTACATGAAGATCCAAGCGTACCGAACTATGGAAGCAGGAGAAGTGGGCAGGAGCTAAAAGAAGGTATGGTTATCGCGATAGAACCGATGGTCGTTGCCGTGCCTGCGCCTGGCTTCGGCAGGCAGGCGGGCCCAGCAGACCTTAAGCTTCATAAAGATAATTTCGGTTACGTAAGTTCCCACGGTTACACAACGGCGTATGCAGAACACACTGTTGTAATTACAAAAAGAGGCGCAGACATCTTGACTCAGTAGTTAAAGTACTGTAAGCTATATTTGGTACACAAGCTCGCCTAACAGGAGGTACTTATGTCAGTTATTGCATGGTTTGTGGTTAGTCTTTTTCTTAGCTTGTTTATCGGAATCGTTGTAGATTCTAAAAATTCATATGGAATGGCTAGTGTCTTTTTGCCACTGGGATGTGTTGCTGTGTGGCTTGTGGTGCTTGCTTTTCTTTATTTTGTTTAAAACCATTCCACGCAAATTTTGCGTGGTTTTTATTTAGGGTGTCCCACCTTTTTTTGTCCATCCATATGACGGCCGTCATATGGATGGACAAAAGTGATTCCGCTAAGCTAAATAAATTTTGGTTTGAACTCTGTTCTCTGTGATACAATATACATAAATATGGCCTACGAAAAACCAAACAATATGCCAAAGGCACAGATTGATTTAAGTGATGTTGTGCGCGAAACAATGCTGTCCTCGGGTCCTGGAGGGCAAAACGTAAATAAAGTAGAATCGGGAGTTCGACTCCGTTTTAACATTGCAACATCACAAAAATTTACAGAGGAACAGAGGGCCATACTTTTTGAACGCTTGGGAGCTAGATTAACAGAAGGTGGCGAACTTTTAGTGCAAAGTACGGAATCTCGCTCACAGTATGACAATACTCAAAATGCGTTAGAAAGATTAAATAAAATTATTGGTGATGCTTTAAAACCAAGGAAAAAACGTGTAAAAACAAAACCCACAAAAGCAAGTAAAGAAAAACGTCTTGAAGATAAAAAGCGTCAGGCGGATAAAAAGAAACAAAGAAAACAGCATAAATTTTAATAACACAAAAACCTCGCTTAGAGCGAGGTTTTTGTGTTAAAATAAGCATATATGTCTGAAAAAACTCCGCATCTATCTGTAATTATTCCAGCGTACAATGAAGCAAAGCGTATCGGCAATACGCTTCTTGATGTGGATAAATATCTAAGCGAGCAGGATTATAGCTATGAGATCTTGGTTGTGATAGATTCTACCGGAGGGGACAACACTTCAGAGGTCGTAGATAACTACAAGAAGTTGGTTAAAAACTTAGAATACTTAGTATTTAAAGGAGGTTCGGGCAAGAAAGGCTTAGCAGTTCGCATGGGGATGTTAAAAACGACTGGAAAATGGCGATTATTCATGGATGCAGATAGCGCAACAACCATAGATCACTTAGAAAAGTTTTGGCCCCTTGTAGACCAGGGTTTTGAAGTATTAATTACAAGTCGCGACAAAAAAGATGTTAAGGGAGCAAGGCAGGCGGTAAAACAACCCTTGTTTAAACGCATGCTTGGTAACTTTGGCAATATTTTAACCCAGATTTTTGGAGTATGGGGTATATGGGATACCCAAAATGGGTTTAAAATGTTGAGCGCAAAAGCCATAGAAGACATATTTTCCCGCGCGAAAGTGAATGGATTTGGTTTTGATATAGAGCTTTTAGCTTTAGCTAAAAAGTTAGGATACAAAATTGGAATTGCTCCTGCGAACTGGATAAACGATCCGAACAGTAGAGTTACACTTTCTTCATATCTGTATGTTTTTATGGAGTTATTAAAAATTCGTTGGAACCTAATAACCGACAAATATAATGTTAAAAAAGACAAGACAGAATAAAAATGTTCCTGAATTAAGGCAGGATCTCGTAACTGGAGAGTGGGTAGCCATCGCTGAAAAAAGAGTGGAACGACCACAGGAATTTGTTAAAAGAGACGCAGAACTTTTAAATACGTCATTTAAAAAATGTCCTTTTGAGACTAGTCCCCAAGCTTCCGCAAAAGAAAAACCTGTTTTGTTATATAAAAATAAAAACGAAACGGATTGGACATTGCAAATTGTTTTAAATTTGTATCCTGTTTTTACGCATACGGGTCAGTGTAAAGATATTTTTCAAGTAGGCCCCTATTTTGCCATAGAAGGAGCTGGGCTTCACGAAATAGTTATTACGCGTGATCACAAACGACATTTAGCTTTAATGAGTAATGGCGAGGTAACGGAAGTGGTAAGAGCGTATCATCAAAGGTATAACGAGATAAAAAATGATGAGTGTGTTAAATATGTTTCTATATTTCATAATCATGGCCCAGAGGCTGGAGCTTCTATTTCTCATCCTCACTCGCAAATTGTAGCAACTCCTGTTGTGCCGTCTGATGTTCATCGTTCGTTGGAGGGATCTAAATCCTACGAAGATAAAAATAAAAAATGCGTGCATTGTATTATTATTGGTTGGGAGAAAGAAGATAAAAAACGTATTTTATTTGAGAACGATAGTTTTATCGCATTTGTTCCATTTGTTTCGCGAGTTAATTTTGAAATTCAAATATTTCCTAAGGAACACAGGTCTAACTTTGAAGAAACACCGAAGGAGCAGTTTTCGCAGTTAGCAGATGTGCTGAGAAAAAGCTTGAGGGTGTTATATGATACATTAGACAATCCATCTTACAATTTTTTTATTCACACTGCTCCAGCAGATCATGGCGAACATAAACATTATCATTGGCACATAGAGATATTTCCAAAAACAAATACATGGGGAGGTATTGAGCTTGGAACAGGCATGGAAGTTTTAATGATAAGTCCGGAAAATGCCGCTAAGTATCTTAAGAAGCACATATGATAAACGCAGTAGTTACTTGGCTTAGCGCTCTTGTTATGCGCACGATAGAATCGAGCGGATACTTGGGCGTAACGGTTCTGATGGTCCTTGAAAGCGCGAATATCCCAATACCTTCTGAAATTATAATGCCTTTTTCCGGATTTTTAGTAACTCGCGGAATATTTGTTCTCTGGTTACTTATAGTTGTAGGAGCTTTGGGCAATTTGGTAGGCTCTTTGCTTTCATACTATTTAGGAGTATACGGAGGAAGAAAATTTTTAGAAAAATATGGCAGATTTATTTTTATACATAAACGCGACATAGAACTTGCAGACAAATTGTTTGCGCGATGGGGAAGTTCGGTAGTATTTTTTTCAAGGATTTTACCAATAGTGCGAACTTTTATTTCTTTCCCTGCAGGCATTGCGCGCATGAATATCTGGAAATTTTCTTTTTATACCCTTGCTGGAAGTTTAATTTGGAGCGCACTGCTTGCGTACGTTGGATTTTGGGCAGGAGAAAATTGGCATTTTTTATCGCCTTATTTTCGTAAATTTGATTGGTTGATTGTTTCTCTTGTACTGGTCGGTACTGTATGGTGGGTGACACGTTATGTGCGCAAAATACGCGACAATGGTTAAATTGCTATACAGCTATATTATTAAAAAATTACCAACAATAGAACAATAAAACAATTTAGCAATTTATTTTATGAAAAAATTTTATTTAATTGGCAACTGGAAAATGAACCCAGCTACTCAAAAACAAGCAAATCAACTTGCTTTGAGTATTTTGCGTGGAGTTAACAAATTACGCACTAAAAACGTAGAGGTTGTTATTTGTCCACCGTTTTCTTTTTTGGAAGAAGTTAATAAAAAGTTATCTAGAAATGTAAAACTGGGTGCTCAAGATATATTTTTTGAAGATTCGGGGGCATATACAGGAGAAATATCGCCGAGTATGTTGCGTGATGTGGGGGTTAAGTACGTAATTGTTGGACATTCAGAAAGAAGGAGATTTTTGAATGAAACAAATGAAACAATAAATAAAAAATTAAAAGCAGTTTTAAAAAATAAAATGACGCCAATTTTGGCGATAGGTGAGAAGGAAAAAGAAGGCCAAGGTTCTATACAAGAAATTAAAGACCAGCTTTCTTTTGCTCTGGATGGATTAAAAACATCAGAGGTTAAAAAAATTATTTTTGTGTACGAACCTGTTTGGGCAATTAGTGGCGGAGATAAAAATCACAAAGCCGCAGAACCAAACGATGTTTTGGGAATGAAAATATTTATAAAAAAGATTCTAACTGATTTATACAATAAACGCTTAGCAGAAAACGTACCTATAATTTATGGCGGAAGTTCTAATGCCTCTAATGTCAAAGAGTTTGTATACGATGGAGAAATGGATGGCGCGCTCCCCGGAAGCGCGAGCTTAGACGCGGAAGAGTTTATAAAAATGGCGCAAGTGCTTACGGGATATAAATAATTATAATGAAATTAGTACAAGAAATAGATGTAAAAAATAAAAAGGTTCTTTTGCGAACCAATTTTGATGTTAAATTGCGCGATGGAAAAGTTGTGGACGGTTTTCATATTAAGGCGGTATTGCCCACAATTGAATACCTACAACAACAGAAAGCAAGGGTTTTGATTTTATCTCACCTAGGTAGACCGAAAGCGTTTGAAGATTCTCTTTCTCTTCAACCCATAGCGGATTACTTAGGAGAGTTACTTAAACAAGATATAGTTTTTTTTAAAAATATTACTGACGCAAAAAATGGTTTTGATTTATTAAAAGTTGGTCAAGTTGCGGTTTTAGAAAATTTGCGTTTTAACCAAGGAGAAGAGAAGGCAGATAAAGAATTTGCAATTTCTCTAGCAGAACTTGGTGAAGTTTATATAAACGACGCCTTTGCTGGCGCACACAGAGAGCACGCTTCTACAGTACTATTGCCCAAACTTTTGCCTCATGCTGCGGGGTTTCTTATACAAAACGAGGTGGACATGTTGGACAAAGTTAGAACAGCGCAAGATCGTCCGCTTGTATTTATAATGGGAGGAGCTAAAGCTGAAACTAAATTTAAAATTCTTGTAAATTTATTTGATAAAGTTGATCATTTTTGTTTAGGTGGAGTAATGGCAAACCTTGTATTAAAAGAAAAAGGCGTAAATATAGGAAAGTCTCATGCGGGTGATTATCTAAAAGAGTATATGGGAACATTAGATTTGGAAAATGAAAAAATACAGCTTATAGAAGATGCGTTGGTAGGAGAAGATCCTAATGGAAATATTTTTAGAGTGAGTAATTTAGAAGATATCAAAGAAAATGAAATAATTTTGGATATAGGGCCCCGTAGCATAGAAAAGTTTTCAAAATTTATAAAAGAAGCGGGTACTGTAGTTTGGAATGGTCCTATGGGTTTTATAGAAAATGATAATTTTCGCCAAGGAAGTTTAACAATCGCACAAGCTTTAAAAAATACAAGCGCAAAGGTTATAGTGGGAGGAGGAGAGACAGCGCAAATTATTAATGAAGCGGAAATCGAAGGTTCTATCGATTACCAATCCACTGGAGGTGGAGCAATGCTTCAGTATCTGGCGAATGGCACTTTGCCAGCGATTGAAGTTTTAGAGTAATTTTTAAGATGTCTATATTCAATAAAAAATGGAAATTTTATGATTCCGCACCTGCGGATTTTATTAATTTATTTCCAGAATTTTCGGATATAACAAAACAACTTTTGTGGAACAGGGATATAAAAGAAAAAACTGGAGTAAGTAAGTTTTTTAGTTCTAACTATAGCGAAGATTTGCATGACCCTTACTTGTTGAAGGATATTAAAAAGGCTGCAATTAGGATCTTAGGGGCAATCAAAAAAAACGAAAGCATTTTGATTTATGGTGACTATGATGCAGATGGAGTTTGCGCTTCTACACTTTTAAAAACTGTTTTGGAAAGATTAGGAGCTCAAAGCGTAAAAGTATATATACCCGATAGGCATGATGAGGGATATGGAATGAATTTGGAAGCAATGGAGAAGTTTGTGAAAGATAGAGTAAATTTAATAATTACAGTAGATTGTGGGTCTGCCAACATAGGGGAGATAGAATTTGCTCAAAAAAATGGGGTTGATGTTATAGTGACAGATCATCATCAGGTGCTAGAAAATTCTAATTTTGCATATGCCTTTATTAACCCACAACGCAAAGATGATAAGTATCCATTTAAGGGTTTAAGCGGCACCACTGTCGCATTTAAACTAACGCAGGTTTTGTTAAATGAGGATAAAAAAGAGGGCGGATCCACCAACCTCAACCTTCCTGAAGGCTGGGAAAAGTGGTTATTAGACTTGGTAGCGATTAGTATAGTTACTGACGTTATGCCGCTTATAGATGAAAATAGGATTCTTTTAAAATTTGGTCTTTTGGTTCTTGCAAAAACTCGTCGTCTCGGTATTCGTGCGCTTATGAAGCAAGCGCGGGTAAATATAAATAAAATAGACGCACATACTCTGGGTTTTGTTTTAGGCCCGCGGTTAAATGCCGCAGGACGCATGCTTCACGCTAATTTGGCGTTTGATTTACTTAATAGCGAAGATTTTTTTGAAGCAGAGCGTTTAGCTCAAGAATTAGAAGTTTTGAATAACGAGAGGCGAGACGTAGTAGCAGAAATAGTAAGAGATTTAAATAAAAAAGAGTTTAACAAAGATTTTGCCATTATTGAAGGAAGTGAAAGCTGGCCAATAGGAGTTTTGGGAATTGCCGCGGGTCGTTTGGCGGATAAGTATAATAAGCCAACGTTTTTATATCAGAAAAAACACAGCACTTTAGTAGGCTCGGCGCGAACGCCAGAATTATTTAACACAGTTACAATTTTAGCAAGTTCTAGTCTATATTTAGAAAAATTTGGAGGACATGCGCAAGCAGGCGGTTTTACAGCTCTTTTAAGCAACGAGGAGCACTTACGGGATTTAATAAAAAAAGTATCGCAAGAATATGCAGAGCAGATTGGAGAAGATAAAATAGTACCCACGGTTAAAATTGATGCGCACATAAACCTCAAAGATATAAATTGGGATTTGTGGGACGAAATTGAACGTTTTAATCCATTTGGCGAGGGTAATTTAAAGCCTATGTTTTTGGCAGAAAGCGTATGTGTTGTTAGCTCTGGGATGGTAGGACAGAACGGAAATCATTTTCGCTGTTGTGTGAAAGATACAGATGGAAATAGTAAAAAGGCAATAGGTTTTAATTTTCCAGTAACATGCGCTAGGATAAAAGGGGGAGACAAGTTAGATATTGTATTTAACATAGATTTAGATGAATGGAACGGAAATAGAGAATTAAGCTTGAAGTTAATTGATATAAAACATCATGGCTAAAATTCAAATACACACAGACGGTGGCGCAAGAGATAATCCCGGCCCCTCGGCTTTGGGGGTTGTATTCGGTCCGCCAATTAGCAAGGGCTACTCGCAATATTTAGGCAAGAAAACCAATAACGAAGCTGAATACGAAGCTGTAATTTTTGCGTTAAAAAAGTTGAAAGCATTGGTAGGAAAGGAAAAAACAAAAGTTTTGGAAGTGGAAATTTTTATGGATTCACAGCTTGCAGTTAGACAATTAAGTTATGAGTATAAAATTGAAAGCCCAAACATAGTGCCACTTTTTGTAAAAATACATAATTTACGTCTGGAATATAAAAAGGTTAATTTTACACATGTTCCTCGTGAGAAAAATAAAGACGCGGATAAACTTGTAAACATGGAGTTAGATAGGCATATGCATGTAGAAGATAATTTATTTAATTTCTAGGCAGAGTTAAGGGGGAAGATTTTTGTTTGAAATTTTTTAATCAAAAACCACACCTTTCGGAGTGGTTTTTGATTAAAGCCCCCCAATTAACAACTGAGATATGCTTTAGAAGCGCAAAAATGAGACAATTTCGCGAAACAACGACGAAAGAGTAGTTAGGCTACTTTGAGGAGGAGTGACAAAGAAATTGGCCATTTTTGCGTTTCCCAAGGGGCGGGCGTATATTGTTTATATTTTTTGTTGCTTGTTGCTCACGATGCAACCGCATCGCGTCGCTCCTCGCGCCTCAAATATAAACAATATACACTCCGCTAG
>C687J35021_10000479_pt1 | contig 31323 bp, 48 predicted proteins | sample RifCSPhighO2_12_FD_35021 | JGI IMG/M metagenome (IMG submission 35021) | reverse complement strand
GAAGAAAGCTCCTGCGAAGAAGAAAGCTCCTAAAGTTATAAAAAATGATGTTTTTACTCTCACCCTCACTATCGCGGGTCTTTGTTTTGTCGGTAGGGGTACAACTGTTCTTGAGGCACTTTTAGCCTTGCCAAAGCCCGTGAAGATTATGTTGAAAGGGGTGCTCACGCTTACACAAGGAGACAAGAAAAAGGTCTTGTTTTTACAACCTGCAAGAATAAAAAGATTATTTATGCCGCTTGCACGCTTTCAAGTTTCTAAAGAATTATTGGTAGGATTTAAATAATATGCAGATACAACACCATACGGATATATTTTCTTACATTAAAGCAATGGAGGCGCAATTTAGGTTACCCATTTCTCTTAGTGACGCCTGGCAATGGAACTTTAAGGAACACATTACGTTGTCCGAATTGTATAATAATTCTCAATTATCTACGGGAAAATCCGATTATAAACCCGTCAAGAATATCACTCGCCCTATTTTGAATCTTCAACATCGCACTGAAGACATCGAAGTCAAAGATGTGCAGATATATGTAGATCAAGAAGACAAGTTTCATCTATCACTTTTGGTGAAGAAATATCATGATGATGTGTTCGTGGTGGAGAATAATATTGATACGTTCATTGATGAATTAAATGTCTCCCGTATAGATTTTGGTGGAGGATTGTCGAAACATCTTAATAAGCCTTGTCCTGAAGTTGTCCCCTTGCAATCTATCGTGTTCTGCGACCAGACAGACTTACTTTCAGGCCCAATAGGAATTAAGCATTTTTATTCTCCCGACCAGCTTTTGGCTATGGGGGATAAAGGGTGGGGAAAAGAGGAAAATGGAGCAACACAAACGCTCGAAGAAGTTATTGTTCTTTCACGAGAAGAGAAAAAAGATGATAAACAGGGAACGATAACAGAGACACCCGGACGGTATATTGAGGTGTACGAAGTGCATGGTAATCTCCCGAAGCGTTTTTCTGACCACACCTATCAGGGTGAGGATTATGAAACACGAATGTTCATTGTGTGTTTCTATACTCCTATCGGAGGAAAAGATGTAGGTGAAAGAAATGGTATAATCCTTTATACGGCAGAGGAAAAAGAATCGCCATTCAAACTGATTAAACGTGATCCCGTCTATGGACGTGCTTTAGGCTTTGGAGGAGCAGAGGAATTGTTTGAGGCTCAAGTCTGGGTAAATTATGACATGATTCGTATGCAGAATATGCTCGATGCAGCTGCAGTGACGATACTGAAATCAAGCGACCCTGCTGTTGCCGCCAAACATCCTGGAGGACTCAAGAACATGAAGAACTTGGAAATCGTGGATATTGCTCCAAACACTGACATTGCTCAAGTGGATACATTCCCCCGCAATATGCGCCTCTTTGAAACATCCGTGGCGCAATGGGAAACGCACGCTCAACAAATGGGTGCAGCCAATGATTCCATTATGGGTCAATCTCCTACTGCCGGGACACCATTCAAGCTCCAAGAATTAGTCACGAATGAGTCACGGGGACTGCATGATTATCGCAGAGGCCAGTACGCTAAACACTTGGAAGAAATCTATCAAGATTGGATTATTCCTCATATTCAAAAGAAAATTACACAAGGAACGAAGTTTCTTTCCGAGCTTTCTTTGGAAGATTTGCAGTATGTGAAAGAAAAAATTATTGCCAATCAGATGAAATACTGGAAGAATGAGAAAGTGTTAAATGGCATGACATGGTTTCCTGATGAAGAAGAAGCCTATGCAAAAAAGGTTGAGGAAGATTTTAGAAAGAAAGGAAGCAAACACTTTATCGAAATCTTAAAGGGAGAGTTCAAAAACACGCCTTTATCGGTGAAAGTAAGTGTTGCGGGGAAGTCGAAGAATCTCGCGGTTATGACCGACAAGATAGTAAACATTTTTCGTTTTGCCTTTAGTAATCCACAGGGTTTTGCACAGGTGATGCAGATACCAGGGATGGCGAAGTCATTTAATCAGATTTTGGAGTTTTCCGGCATGAGTCCTGCTGACTTCTCCGGCATAGAGAAATTAGCCATGCAACAACAGACACAACAGAAGGCCTCTTTACCAGTAGAAGAAACAGTAAATGTCTGAATCAATTTTAACGAGAATAGCGGATGATAAAGCTCTTTTTGATGAAGTAAAAGCGGAGGTTTTGAAACAGTTTGAAATGCCAGAAAGCTATCAACAGATTTCGAGTATCCAAGATTTCAGTAACGAATCGCTCGGTCAGGCATTCAGAGCAAGATTAGACGGTATCAAAGCGGTCGAGGATGCCTTCAGAGAAATAGCCAAACATAAAACTGTTGTAGTTTTGCCCAAAGGGGTAAACCCTGCTCGTTGACAGTAAAAAGTATGGTATAATGAATTAGTAGCTAAATTAAATTATGAAAAACAAAATTGTATTAGGAATAGCCGCCTTTTTACTTGCCATTGCTTCATGGTTTGTTGGTTTGGTCGGTCAACCAGCGAAGCTCGGCAGTATTGGCGATGGTCAAGCATACACTTCAACAACGACTGCGTATGTGATGACCACTGCGGCATATCAAGCGTTGAAAGGAGGTGGAATCTTCGGATCAATCATTGTGAATCAAGTCGGAACAGCAGGTTATCTGAAAGTGTATGATGCCACCTCAACCGCGACCTCAACGTATCAAACTGATGATGTGAAAAATGCCACCCTGACTATTGGGAAAATAATTGCACACGTTTTGGGTACCTCCGATGCGGCAGGGACGCTCGTGTACGATGTGCAAGTAGTCAAAGGTATTGTTGTTGAAACAGGCGATGGATACGACGGGGATTATACGATAACTTATAGAAATTAATAAAACATCATGTTAAAACGCTTACCGTCCTTAAAGGACAAATTGGAAAAACAGGCATCTGAAGCAAAGGTCGAAGCTAAGGTGGAAAAGAAAAAGAAATAAAGATTATGCCACATAAATCAGGTTACGGAAGAAAAAAGATAAAAAAGAGAGGTCGAAATTATTAAACATAAAACTTAAATTATGGATAAAACATTAAAGGTCATACTTGGGGTTCTCGTGGTTGTCGGTTTCTTGGGATTTTTTCTCCCTCGCCCGACGGGGTTAGAGAAGATAGAGACTATTGTAAAAGAGGTGGGTGGAATCCAGCCCTTTGCGCGTCAGTTCTTCGGTGATGGTGTAACGGTCGGCGGACTAGAACTTGCGACAACTACAGGAACAACGCTTACGACTTATACGCTCACGGCGAATGAAATAGGCAGCGAGGTCATCAAGATCAACCCAAGTGTTGATGTAACGATTCAAATCGGCGCAACATCAACTGCTTCGTATATTCCTAATGTCGGAGATAAGATGTCGTTTCGGCTCAAGAATGCCTCTACAACGGTTGCATCATCGCTCACCATTGATGATGTGGACGCAAGCACGGACTTGTTCCTTGCTGAAGCCACGGGTGCAGATCTTATTCTTGCAGGATTGAACGAAGCGGTGATTACCATTTATCGCAACGGTTACACAGGGACAGGACATATTACCGTTTTCGTCAGTGAATTTGTTCCAGACTAAGACCTTTGACAACTTAGCGGAAACAACGACACGTTTTGCGGCATCCGATCGGGGCCACAAGGGAGTTTTCGTCGTTGTTTCTCTCTTGTTGTTCCAACCGGGTGTCGCAAGACATTCGGTTTTTCGGTTTTATTTATCGAGTAGCACAACTCTTAAAAGTGCGTTGTGTCATAAACACTTAAATTATGGAAAAAGAAAATGAGAATCTCGACTCTTCAAATGAGAACACTGACGAGCAGAATCTCGATACCGCAGTAGGGGAAGAACTTGATGCGGTTGCTCTCAAAGCGAAACTCAAGGAGACGGAAGATACGAACAAACAACTCTTTGAACGAGCCAAGAAAGCTGAAGCAAAACTACTGAAAGAAAAAGTAGAAAAGAAAGTAGAAGAGAAAGTAGAAGAGAAGTTAGAAGAAAAGAAGGGCGAATTAGATGAAACGCAACTTGATTATCTTGACCTCAAAGGCATTACGGATAGCGATGAGATAGAACTCATACATAACGTGATGAAACGAACGGGTCAAACTGTCCGCCAGGCACTCAAGGACGATTATGTCCAAACAAAATTAAATGCCCTGCGTAAAGACAATGAACTCAAGGATGCGACGCCAGGCTCGACAAGACGTTCGAGCGGAGGGCCAATAGATACGACAGATTATTGGCTGGCCCGTTTTGAACAAAAGGGGGAACTGCCAAAAGACTTCAAATTACGAAGCGAAGTTATTAACAGGAAATTGGAGAAAGAAAACACCAATAAACCCGCCTGGCATCATTAATCTAATTACGCCTGATTACTAGTTTATTTATTAATCATGGCTAATAGTACATATCTCTATCAGGAGTTTTGGGAGAATAGAATCGCCCAACGCCTTGATAAACCTCAGACATGGAAGGAGGTTTGCGATGTTACTTATAGTGACACGCAAATTCTCAATTTCCCGCTTATCGCTACATCTGGTGAACCTGCTGTTTCAACAGGTAAGTTCGCTTCTGCGGCGGAAAGGACTGACCTGACGAAAGTCATTACGTTCATTCCCGTCACGCAGACTAATCAAACTCTTGGGATGATTACCACGGATGTCGATGCTGTGTATCTTGATTATGCTGATCAGGCGCAATCAAATTACGCAAGCTATGCGCAGATGGGTGATTTACTTGGAAAGAAGATTGGTGAACGTGTTGAAACAGTTCTCTTGGCGAATCACGCCAACTGGACAAACTTCGGTGATACGGGTGGCGGAGTCCTCGGACTCGCGTCAACGACCATTACTGTTTCAGCGAATAATGTTGATGACATTATTCGCGGCGTTATAGAGGAAATCTATACCGCAAACGGTTTTGACCTGTATAAACAGAATGGTGGGTTCATTGTTTGGCGGCCTGAAGACTGGACATTTCTTGTTCAGTTTATGCAGTCAAACGGATTCAATCTCGCTGACGCTAACCTGAAAAATGGTGGAAAAATCGGAGTTGAATACCTGGGTCTTAAACATTATGTCTCGACTTCTCACGCGGCAAATCACCTCTTTGCAGGGGTAAGTGCAGTGCAAAAGCTCGGACTTCTGAAGAGTACCTTTGGAAAGACCTATGTAACCGAAACACCTCCGTCTTCTACGGCGGGTATGCTTTCGGGAACAGGCATTCACACTCGACTCGATTACGGTCTGTTGGTTCCCACGAACCTCTTGCCGATTGTGTTCGATGTCAATGTTGTTTGATTCGGATTGTGCATCATCTTTGCTCCTCTTTCGGGGAGCAAGATATGATACGCAAAACACGCCATGAAAGATAAAATAAAACTCATTATCGCAATGCCTTGTACGGATATGATGGTTGCCCGCACTGGACACTCGATTGCCAGTGCGATTATCGGGAATCCCTGTATTGTTGATTTTCTGATGTGGCAAGGATGCGATGTGGCCGGGGCGAGAACATGGTTAGTAAATGAGGCTATAAAAAAGGGGGGGACACATATTCTTTTTGTGGATTCGGATATGTTATTCCATTCAGACACGATAAAACAACTGCTTTCTCATGATAAAGATATTGTCGGGGTGCAATGTCATAAGAGAAAGTTTCCTTTGGAAAAAGTCGCTGTACCATTGACGGAGTTTTCTGAATCAAAGACAAAACTGTTCAAATGCGCCCTATTGGGAACAGGGATTTTGCTCATCAAATTGTCTGTCTTTGAAAAACTGAAATTGCCCTGGTTTAATTTTGGGCGTGATAAAAAAGGAGAATTGGTTGTCGGAGAAGATGCGTGGTTTTGCTACACCGCCATAGATTCGGGTTTTGATCTCTGGTGTGACCCCACAATTAAGGTTGGACACGTTGGTTTATATACTTATTAGTAAACGAACAATGGCTTATTACAATCGCTGACCTAAATACCTACGCACGTTTCTTGGTGGATGCAGATACTACTTCTTTAACTGCGGCCAACTTACTTATATTCGTCAATAACGCCCTTGAATCCCTCATTGGAAAAATAATCAATGCTGATGGGGTGTGGCAGTATGATGATACGAATTATTCTGATTTACCTATTGGGACAGGTACCTTGGTAAATGGGCAAGAATCTTATTCATTCGCTGATGAGTATTTGGATATTCTTTGGGTAAAAGTGAAGGACGTAAATGGAGATTGGTATCACTTACAACCCATAGACCAAGCAGAATTAAACACCGGCGCATTATATCAATCACCACTCGAACAGATATTTGAAACAGATGGCTTGCCTACCTATTACGACAAACAGGGAGATTCCATTCGTCTTTATCCAGCCCCTGATGATGGGGTGACGGTTACTCTTTCTTCCGGTCTTAAGGTGGGATTTAAGAGAACGGCTGATTTGTTTACTTCCGCACAAGTAACGACTGGAACAAAAGCACCGGGTATCGCCTCTCCATATCATGTGCTTGTCGCGTATATGGCCGCCTTGCCTTACGCGATAAATTATAAAAAAGATAGGGTCGCTATCTTTGAAGCGAAAATAAGAGAAATGACCGATGACATGTTGAAGTTTTATAGTCGTCGGGAAAAAGACAGTCGGCGCTTTATGACTACTGAACAGATAAACTTCCGATGATATGGCACTTTCACTTACCGCAGAATCAAAGAACTCTCTCACCTTAACCAACGAGGCAAAGATTTCCAGTATGACATGGGATGAGGCAACAATGACGTGGGATGATGCGACATTCACTTGGGATTCGGTGCATATGTTGCTTGCGAGAGAATCAAAGAATGCTCTCACCTTAACAAATGAAGCGAAAAACTGATGGCAAAACAGCATCGAGTAGAAATAAACAGATTCGATGGTGGAATGACGGACGATTTGCGCTCGAATATTCCCTCACAGTTTGGAATGTCAAAACATTTCGACGTTTTTTCCTCCCCAAACAGACTGACCCCTTATCGTTCTACGGAAGCTGACACTTCGACAAGCGTTTCCTCCACAGACTTAGAACAATATCGTGTGCAGGATTTCCAACTTGGTTTAGATGGAAAACTCTATGGTCTAGGCAGGGCGGCCGCTTCTGCGGTTCCTAAAGTCTTCTCTAAAGCAGACCCGACAACGGGTAACTGGACTATCGAAAGCACGGCAGAAGGCACCAGTGCTTTGATTCGGGGATGTTTCATTGAGTGGCAATCAGCGTGGTGGATGTTTTCGGGAACAACAAATGTATCAAAATGGGTTATCGGCTCGACGTTTACGAATACCGTTACAGGAGCCTTAGGTGCAACAATAACCTCAGTGGCTCAAGGAGTGGTGGGTTCGGATAATAATCTGTATCTTTTTTACAATAACAGAGTAGTAAAGGTTTCTTCAGCTTCGGTTGTTACCGACAATGTAATGACGCAGATTCCTTCTGATATGCGTATTGTTTCCGCGTGTCGTTATGGGTCTTATATCGCCATCGGCTGTGCGTATGGAACATCGAATATTACGAAGCCTTCCGGCCGCTCTCAGGTCTTTATCTGGGATATGGTAACAGATACGACGGTTTCCGATGTGATTGATTGGGGCGAAGGTGCGCTCCGTGTTCTAGGGAATGTCGAAGGGAGGGTTGTCGGGGTATCCGATAAATACCTCACATCAACCCTGGGGATTACGAAGGGCGCAATGGTAGTTCGTATGTGGGCGGGCGGAGTTCCTACTGTCTATAAAGAGATTGTGGCTAATCAGAGCGTTACCGCAGACGCAACCGCTTTTCCCGATACGGTAACTCGTTTTCCCCGAAATGTCGTTATTAAAGATAACAAGATGTATTGGGTTGCTTCCGTTCCATTTCACAATTCCACTTCTACGGAGTCTACTTTTCATCTAGGAATATGGGCATTCGGCAGGAAGAATAAAAACGGCAATTTCGGCCTCGCTTTGGATTTTGTCGAAGAAGGAGTGGATACATCAAACTACTTCATCAATTCCTTTGGCAATGCAGGGAATTATTGGTTTATTTCCCACTCGGCTGAAAGTGCGGGGAAAGTGACAAAAACTGATGATGGCACAAACTTCACTTTTACTTCTATCTATGAATCCTTAAAGTTCGGCAACCCCAAACAGAAGAAAAAATTGATTGGCGTAACAGTAAATCATGTTTTTCTTCCCACCGCAGGCTCGGTTGTTCTGAAGTATCTCAAAGACGAAGAGACGACTTTTACCACCATTTTTACTCATACAACGGATAACTCCCTTTCTCATTCGGCGATTAACATTGAAAGCTCCGGGGCTACCTTGCCGACTTATCGAGAAATACAGTTTCGTATTGAATCCACGGGGAACGCGGAGATAACATCTTTTTCTTTTGTTTATGAGGATATTCCCGATGACCTTTATGAATGAAGAACTCCAAGCACAGATTGATGTACTCAAAGGGGAGATAGAAGATATGGGTTTTGATATTTCCCGAAGGCTGGGAAGTAATCCGCTTTCTGCTCGCAGTATCGCGGACAAATTCGTTGCAAGAAAGGCGGGGATGTCCGGCGCAGGAACGGCAACGACTGATATTCGTTTTTGGGCGGGTAAATTATTCCCCGATAGAGCTACAGCTCCGTTTCGTGTAGATGATGCGGGGAAAATGGTTGCCTCTACTGTGGCGATTTCACAGACGATTGTGAACATCGGAGGAACTGGTGCTGACGGTGCGCTCACTATTTCTTCGGGAACAACAACGATAGATTTGGAAAATGCCCCTCTGGTAACAAAAAACTACACGTCAATTTCTATCACTGGAACCGGAGGTTTGGCGTTTTCCAATCCATATTCTGGTGGAACAGTAATCATCTTAAAATCTCAAGGGGATGTAACAATTACTTCAACGGCAACACGAGCTATAGATTATCGCTCTTTGGGTGCAACTGCTGGATCAGGAGGCGCTGGTGCAACACCAACAGGTGAAGATGGAGGAAATGGGACAAATAGTTTTGCAATTTTTGATGCTTCTGCTCATTACGGAGGAGGAGGAGATTTTGAGAACAGCAATGCAGGAGGAGCTGTGGGGGCGCAGATAACCATAGCGCAAATGTTTTATGCCCGTACCACAGAATATGTCCGTTATTTAGGAAGATCAATCATTCCTGGTGCAGGTGGTGGAGGTGGAGAAGGTGGAGGTGGAACTTCCGATAATGGTGGCGCAGGAGGGGGTGGTGGCAGAGGAGCAGGAGCATCACTTATCGAAGTTGCTGGTGCTTACAATGTCACAGGAACAATTGATTTGAGTGGTGCAACAGGAACAGCAGGAACAAATGGAAGTATTACTGGCGGCGGCGGCGGAGGAGGTGGAGGAGCAGGAGGAATGTATCTCGCGGTTTACAATACACTCACAGCAGATTCAGGAACATACACCGTTACTGGTGGTTCTGGCGGCGCGGGAGGAACAGGAACAGGCGGTTCTGGTGCTGTCGGTGGCTATGGTGGTGGAGGAGCGGGAACCACTGAAGCAGCAGGAATAGCAGGGGCTGTGTTTTCCACAATCAATGGTGGTGCCGGCGGAGCAGGAGCTGATGGAATCGCAGTAAGAATGTTAAACACGTTCTGATTTTATTATGGTATAATTACTTAACATGGCAACTCCCGAACAACTCAAACAAAAATACTACAAGTCTGGCGACCTCTACTTTGCCACTCCATATGGACAACAAGATGTATATGGTACGGAACTGAGCCGTGAACAGTATATTTCTGATGTCGGAGGGATTATAGGAGGCTATCAACAAAGAGGACTCGTAGAGGGCAGTGGCTACTCGAAAGCTCTTGCGGATTCTTTACGAGCCGCCCAAGCTGATACTCCGAGCGGTTATGTATCAAACCTTAAAACAGGTCGTCCTCAAACTTTTGCTGAGTACCAAAGGGGCACTCCTGAAGGCCAAGCCCAAGAAGCGGCTCTCTCTGCCTCCAATCTTGCCTCTGCTCAAGCGCAAAACCCCGTAGACACAAGATATTTTCTCCAACCAGGAGAAACAATAGATAAATATAATGCTCGCCTTGCTACTTTTAATCTTCCTTCAGGAGCAACGGCAATCGGCAATCCTCCCACTACACCTCTTTCAAGCGCAAATATCGGCACGGGAACTACGCCAGCTTATACCCCTGCCCCTACTCCTTTAGGAGGTTCGGCCTCAGTTCCCGGATATGAACCTCTTGCCGCCACCCCTCAAGAAGCGAAGATAAGTGCAGAGACAGAAGCAATCAGAAAACAGCAACAGGGACTTGTTGGTGAAGGGGCCTATCGAGCGGAGCAAGGACAAGCTACCAACCTTCCTGAATTAACCCGTTTGCAGAATGACCTTTCTTCTCAGCTTAAAGTCTCTCAACTTGAAGCGGCGAACATTCAAGCGCAAACTCAGGAAGCTGGCGCTGGGGTAACGACAGCCATAGACACAAGGCAGAAAGCGGAGGCTCTGCGAAAGAACTCGGTGAAAAGCCTCCAAATCTTCGCTCAGCTCGAAATGGCGAAGGGGAACGTAGCAACAGCCCAAGATGCAGTAGACAGGGCTGTAGAGCTTAAATTTGGGACATTAAAGGAACAAATTGCAGTAGCCAAGTCCAATCTCGAGCTTCTTATCGCTGATCTCGAAACGACAAGGCAAGACAAGGATAGGGCGATTGCACAGAAAGCCATACTGGACGCACGGGAAAAAGCCATCACGCGACAGGAGGAAAACACAAAGGGCGCCGAGACGGAAATGCTGAAATATGTAAATGCGCTTTCACAGCTTCCCAATGGTTCCGCCATTCTTCAGGAAATGGGTAAGGCGACGACAGCTTTAGGTGTTGCTCAAGTTGCGACGAGATATGGGGTGTCGAGTGAGAAAGCGGTGATTGCGGGCGCAGTAACTGCTGATGCGCCAATGAGCTACAAAGAATGGGAACTTGCGGGAAAACCCGGAACTTATGAGCAATGGCTTAAAGATTCCAATGTTAAGGTGCCAACTGTCGCACAACAGACTGTAGCAGAATATGCGGCGAGAATAGAACAGGCGAATCCGATTATACAAACGCAAGAGGCGAATATCGTTGGAATGAACCTTGCATCATTTTTGTCTCAAATCAATCTTCCGGCGGCTTTCCAATCTTCAGATATACAACAATATGTGCAAGCAGCTCGGAACTTTATCAATGCCAAACTTCGTCGTGAATCTGGTGCAGTTATTTCAGCTACCGAATTTTCCGAAGCAAGACAACAATATCTTCCTCAACCGGGAGATTCTGTTGAGGTTCTTGTGCAAAAAAAGGCCAATAGAGACTTGGTATATGCCTCTCTAAGAACTGCCGCAGGAAACGCTTACCAATCTGTTGATGAATTATTGGGAACTGGTAATGATCCACTTGGATTATCTTCAGGAAGTGGAGTTACAACTGCTAATCCACTAGGAATATGACAACACAGGAATTTGCGCAGAAAATACGAATCAAATTTCCTTCCGGAGTGGCATCCGATGGTATTTCTTACGCACAAATGGATGATGGGGAATTGGCAAAAAGGATTGTCGCAAAATATCCCGTATATAAAGACCAGATAACAGATTTTGCCGTAGAAAAAACTGGTCTTTCTGCTGATTTATCTAAAAGAGCAGAAAAAGGTTCGGAAGCAATACTTTCTGCTCAACGCGGAGAACAATCGAAATTTAGTGCTGGCCTTCAAGTGCTTGGACAGGGTGCAGGGGCCGTAGGAGACATTGCTTTTGCCGGACTCAAAGCTCTTACTCCAAAGTTTATTGAAAAAGCTGTTGGTAGCGCAGTTGGAGCTGGAGCCAAAAAGATAGCAGAAACTGATACTGCGCAAGTTATAGCCGAAAAGTATGGACAATTCAAGGCACAACACCCAGAAGCGGCGGCCAACCTTGAGGCAACAGGATTGTTGGGTTCGATTCTTCCTGTCGGAAAGGGAGCGCAATTACTTGGAAAAGGTGCCGCAAAGGGAGGCATCATAACAGGAAAGGCCCTTGAAATATCGGGGATTTCATCGGCAGTAGCACAAAAGAAAGCATTTGCTCGTGAACTGACAAGACCAGTACAAACAAAAGCAGTTCGTGAGGCGGAGGTTGCAAGGACAACCGAAAAGGGATTATTCAAAAAAGATATAGTTGAGTTGACTGTTGCAGAGAAAAACATGGCAAATGCGGTTCAGGAAATTCCTCAAATATCTTCTAAAAATACCTATCAAAAGAATTATTCAATTGTTCAAGCGGCTAATAAAGTTGAGGCGCAAAATCTGAAAATGGCTGTTGCCGCTAATGATTTTGCCCTTCCTCGCAGAGAAACCATCAGTCGCTTAAAAAGGGCGCAAGAAAAACTGGCATTAAGCCCGACCATTGTTGGAGATGCTCAAACTACAGCAGGAAGATTGCTTGATGGTGCTATAAAAATAGTCAATGAAAATCCCAGCACAGGTTCAGGTTTGCTCAAGGCAAAAAAAGAATATGATGCTTGGGTGCTTAGTCAAAAACCTAAAACCTTTGATGCTAATGTAGATAATGCTTTTACTCTTGCTAATCGTGAGGTGAGGAATACATTCAAAAATTTACTTGATGAAAAAGCTCCTACTGCTGGCGTGAAAACGTCTCTGGCAAAACAACATGCACTGTTTGACGCAATGGACAATATCGCACCAAAAGCGGCTGAAGAAGCGAACACGGCGATAATGAGAAAATTCCAAAAGATTGGACAAATACTTGGAACAAAAAACAAAATTGTTCAAGCTATTGCGGCTGCTGCCGGAATTGGAGGACTTGGCGCGGCGGCGACATTCGCCCCAGCAGTGGTATTAGTAGGTGGCGCAGGTTTTGTATTATATAAAGCGGGAAAACTTGTCTTAAAACCCGAAGTGAGAATCGCCCTGGGCAAATTACTGCAAAGCGGAGAAAAACTGCTTACACCCGTGGATAAGGCATACATTCAGGGATTGCTTAATGAATACAAAGATTAATCTTCTATTTTAGATTCATAAATCGATGCAATCAGCAAACAGGTAATAAAAGCAGTTACACAAATAGTAAAAAAGATTATCATTCCCCCATCTTATCATAACCCTTAATAATTGTCAAACATGAAAAAACTCATATTACTAGCCCTATTCTTGGCCCCTTTTACAGCCATTGGTGGAAGTTTTACCACAATGCTGGGAACAGATACGCTCACAGCCTCACGCAGTGTTATCAATGCTAATTTTGGTAATGCAATTTCTACATCAACTGCAGCGGTATCAGGCAATCTTTTGTATTTTTCTGGGGTAAACACGGTAGCCAATCGTGCTACTTCCACGCTCACGGCGACTTCACCCGTTACTGTTTCTAACAGTCCAGTCATTCTTGGCACAAGCGGTGCAGTAATAGAATGTACAGCTTGTTCCACCGCTCAATGGCCCTTTACCCAACAGACGAGTTTTACGGGAGTTTCCACGTCTACCCTTGTCGCTTTTACCAATGGCCTCATGTCCATAGGCTCTTCAACTATTCAATACTTCAATTCGGCCTCATCCACCATCACTACGCTTGCGATTCCTAGCATTGCGAGCGCATTAACGCTGACAAATGGAAATGGAGTATTTGCGGCTTATGCAGGGACTTCGTGTACTAATCAATTCGTGCGCTCATTGTCCGCTCTCGGGGCCGCCACTTGCGCTACGGTGAGCACTGCAGACGTTTCCGGTTTGGATATTTCCGATGATACCAACCTTGCAGTAACTTCTCCGATAGTTCTTACTGATGACACGATTTCTTGTTCAACTTGCGCGATATTTGGTTATCCTTTCACTACGGCAACTACCTTTACCGGAGTCTCTACAAGCACCCTCATAGACTTTTCTGGAGGCATTATGAGCACAGCCTCTTCAACATTCCAAACAATAAATCTTGGCACAATAACAATTCCGTCAATCACATCATCAGTACTTGCCGTTTCCCAAGCAGGTTTAGTTTATGGTGCGGCGACAAGCACGGACAGAGCATTCGTTTTTTCCACATCCACGATGGGGAGCGGAACGACGACTCTCAAGGTCGCTGGATGGAAAACACCCGTAACGATTACTGACATTGGTTGTACCAATAGAAACGGAGGAACATTTGTCGCCCAACTTGGAGACAGTACCTCATCAACTACGGCAGTTTTATCTTCTGCCGGACTCTCTGTTACGTTTACTACTATCAGTGCAAATAATACCTTTACCTCGGGAGAATCATTCTGGTTTGACATCGGTTCGGCAGCGGGCACAGTCACCGACCCATCATGTTCGTGGAGTCATTAAAATATATGGACTTCCTTGCCCCATTCTTTCTCGCAATCATTCTGTGGGTGAATCCTGTTCCGACCTATCCGCACTTTCGCCATGTTCCACTCCCAAACATTGAACAAAAAGAGTTCACCATTGAACGAATTGATACCGTAAAACCAATTGTCAACAAGATTGTCAACAAAAAGATGGTTACGAAACTTGGCGCTGTTTTGAGTAATAAACCATCTCTTTTTGCAGAGATAGATGTCAAAGGAATTGTTTTGCGCGTCATCGTCATCAGTGAAAAAGACCTTGCGACTGGCAAGTGGGGCGATCCGAAGAATTGGGTAGAAACAAAACCCGACGGCTCTCTTAGGAAGAACTACGCTGGAATAGGATACATTTATGACAGAACCCTCAACGCTTTTATTCCTCCAAAACCAACAGGAGTTGTTGAGTTTAACGAACAAAAAGCTCGCTGGGTTGATCCACTTACCAAAGATATAATCCCTACATCAAGATGATGAAAAAACTCCTCATCATCATAGCGCTTTTCTTGCCATTCTTTGCTTCTGCACTTACAATAAATGCTTTGTGTGTCGGCGGCGGAGGAGGTGGTGGTGGATCAAACGGCTCCCCTTCTTATGCGGGCGCGGGGGGCGCAGGGGGTTATCGTTCCGATACCGCTCTTACTGTTGTCGCAGACACAGAATACACCATTACCATTGGCGCAGCCGGAGCTTCAGGGGCGGCGGGTAATAATATGGGCACCACAGGAGCTACGACTTCAATGGGGACTTTATTCGATTGTCATGGCGGAGGGGGTGGTGCCTATGGAAATACAACCCCGTCAAATGTCGCAGGACTTCAAGGAGGAAGCGGTGGTGGAGGAGCGGCTAATTCGGGAGCAGCAGGGCCAGCAGTGGGTTCTCCGTCTCAAGGATTTGATGCAGGAGCAAGCGCAACTGCCCAAGGCGGCCCCGGTGGAGGCGCAACAGAGGCTGGAGCGACAGACGCAGCTCGTGATGGTGGAGATGGGACAGCTTCTTCCATAACAGGAACTTCAACAACACGAGCGGGCGGTGGAGCTTCAACAGACGCAAGTGGGGTAGGAGTTATGGGCGCACCGTGCGTTTTACTTGCTGATGATAGTGTAGAAGCAAACTCGGGCTGTGGTGCGTATGGGCCGAGAAATGGTAATGCAGGTGTATCGACCGGATCGGGAGTTTATATCATTTCTTATGTCAGCGCAGACTACGGCTCAACGACGTATACAGGTTCGCGGGTTAATCAAATATCCGATGGCGGAAATATCGTCCTTGAGTTTCGTTCAAGCGGGACATGGACACCGGTTGCGCTTGCTGTTCCGGCTCCACCAAGCACCGACCAGTTAATCATCTTTGGCATGATTCGTTTGTTTTACAAAAAGGAAATTTTCACTGTATGAGCCGAGGCAATATTATCATCTCCAGCTCGGTTGCCGTCGGTATTATTCTTTCTGCTGTCGGGGGTTGGTTTGTGCAAAACCGCATACTCGCGGCGGGAACTGAAGAATTAGCAAAAGAAACAAGGAGTATAAACATAACGCAAGATAAACAGATTGCGACAGTCGTTGAAGCGGTCGATACGATAAAAAAGGACAACTCTGAAATAAAAGCAGATATAAAGACGTTACTCCAACGTTCTGTCAAATAACATAATATAAATGAAAGACCCCCTTTCAATCGAGCATTTTACGGACAAGGAACCAACGTGGTTCGATTCTCTGAAAATAGTTCGTTCGTTCAAAAATTTTATTCGCCAACTTCTCACGTGTGGTTGAATTCCTGCAAAATCTCTGGGAGCGATTGTTTGAAAGCGACAGACTTGGAGGCATGGCGAGGTCTGGCTCTTGGGGGAAGTTCAAAAGAGACTTTGAAAAGAGTTGTCCGAAACAATGTGCCATCTGTGGAAATAAAAAAAGTCAACTCCACCACGTGACCCCTTTCAGTGTAGACCCATCAATGGAACTCGATGTTACGAATGTTTTATGGTTATGCGAAGGTTTGGGAACACTGAATCATCATCGAGGAGTGGGGCATCTTGGTTCATTTTTGAGCTACAATAAAGAGATATTTACCGACGCAAGAATTTGGTTTAATAAGTTTCAGCATAGGCCATGAATCCTGCCAACGGATTAAAACATTATGGCTTGCAAATCAGGGATGATGATACCGAGGCGTATGTTCTCGGTGGCCTAGATGCATTGCCTCAAATCATTCTCCAACCTTCAGGCGATTGGTCTTCCTATCTTCCTCTGTACGAACCGCAGTTTGGCGATTCTTGGGACACGGCTGGATGTACAGTCTGGGGAACGCAAAATGCGATAGAGATAATGCTAAAGCGAGTTAAGGGAGTAGAACCAAACTACAGTGAGCGGTTCAACTATATCCTCGCTGACATCACGCCTCCAGGCGCAGATCCTCATCACACCATCGAATCAATCCGCGAGCATGGCTTGATTGACCAGGCATTGCTTCCCATGACGAAAACTTACGAAGAGTTCCTAACCCCGAAGCCCATGTCGGATGAACTGCTCGAAGAAGGATTAAAGTTCCCGTTTGAACTCAAACACGAATATGTTTGGCGTGGCTCGATTACTCAAAACGAACGAGTGAAGAAAATTGCGGAGGCCCTTCAGTATTCTCCTCTTGGCGTATCAGTTACCGCCTGGTTCGAGGAGAATGGAGTGTTCGTGGACAGAGGAGAACCGAATACGCACTGGTGCGTTTTGTTTGGTACCGATGAGGTGAATATGGGTTGGAGGGTATTTGATTCTTATGACCAAAGCATTAAGACTATTTCTTTTGGACACAATATCCAAATCTGCAAACGCTTCCACCTTGAACCCAGTACGAAACTTTTGCAGGTATCCCTGTTAAAAATAATAATTACAAAATTGCAAGAACTTATCAATTTGCTCAAGGCTAAAATTGGCGGTATAATAAACCTATAAAAGTCGAGATATACTCGCTATTGACGAGTATAAATATATGAAAAAAGGAAAAGAAAGCCCAAACTGGAAAGGAGGAAAACGCAAGTGTCTTGTTTGCACGAAACAACTGTCCAGCCGTACCAGTACTTACTGTAGCGCTCATCGTTCACGCACGGGAGTAGAAAGTCCGAATTGGAAAGGCGGAAAACCTAAGTGCCTCATTTGTGCGAAACAGTTGTTTAACCATCACAATACTCATTGCCTTCTTCATCGTATACGCAAACCACACACTGAGGCAACAAAACAAAAAATACGAGAGAAAAGAAAACTGCAAATAATCACAGAGGAAACCAAGGAAAAAATACGAAAAGCACAACGCGGTCACAAGGGTTATTGTCTTGGAAAAAAATTCCCCCAAAGGTCTGGTGCCAATTCCCATTTTTGGAAGGGAGGGATTACCGATGTAAATAAAAAGATTAGAACGTCTATGGAATATCGTTTATGGCGTACCGCAGTTTACACGCGAGACAATTATACTTGTGTTTGGTGTAAACAAAGGGGGGTGAAGTTAAACGCCGACCACATCAAACCGTTCGCACAATATCCTGCCCTCCGTTTCGCCATAGATAATGGAAGAACTCTCTGTGTTCCATGTCACAAAGCAACTGACACTTATGGGAGAAAAAACTACAAGTTATTGGGCGTGCTATAATTGACTAAACATGAAGCAGTTAAAACTCCTCGAACAAGCACTACTGGCGATTAAGGATTTTTTGGTTAAGCACTTCACCTACGATCCCGCGAAAGACCCAGCACACCCAGATTTTGTGCCACCCGTAATCGTTCCTGATTATCCTGTCGTTGTTCCTCCTGTCTCACCTGAACCAAAAGTAGTATTTCATGATGACGGATGGCGAGGCGGGCCATTACACGAACGACTGGACATGTATGACCTCGCGGAGAAAGTGTGCAAGGAAGAAGGGTTGTCGGTATCCATGATGAGAGATTTGCAAGCCACAATCGCCGGGGAAAGTGGGTGGAACGCTTGGACGGTAAACGCAAACAACAAAAACGGAACAACTGATTGGGGAATTTGTCAGTTTAATGACGGAAAGAACAAGCAAGGTGTTCCGTTTTGGATAGGCAAGGGAGCAACGTTTAAGGACAAAGACGAGTGCCTAAATGACCCCGCCAAGTGTATTCGCATTATGGCACGAGAGTTCAAAAAGGGTAATGCAAAGTGGTGGATGGCTTATCCATCAAGAAGTCGATTTTGGGACACAAAACCCGTATAATGACATTATGCCAAAAGGAATAAAAGGGTTTCAAAAGGGACATACCATAAACATTGGTCGGGTTTTCACTACTGAACAAAAAATGCACATGAAACTTGCCCAAAAAGGGAAGGTGATTTCAAAAGAAACAAGAGAAAAAATTGCATTAACAAAGGCGGGGAAAAAATATCCAAATTCTTGGAAAGGAAAAACCATAAAATGTCCTGTTTGTGGAACTGAAAAATATAAATATCCGAGAGATATTAAGCGAGTACAAACTAACTTTTGTAGCAAAAAATGTGCCTATAGATACCGCGACGAAGGAATGACAAGTCTTCAGGAACGAGTTCGCGATAGTCTTAATTACTCACAATGGCGAGAATCGGTATTGCGTAGAGATAGTTTTACTTGTCGCCATTGTGGTAAAATGGGTAGGTCTTTGCACGCAGACCACATTGAGGCGTTTGGTCTTTTGTTACGCAAACACAATATCATGGATATTCAATCTGCTCTCGTTTGCGCCGATTTGTGGAAGTTAGAAAATGGACAAACCCTTTGCGCTTCTTGTCATTGGAAAACTGACAATTATGGATATAAAGCATGGCAACAGATTAAGCAATCAAAATACTACGATGCAAAGCCCAAGTAATTATTAAATAATTTTATCAATATGTCAGAAGAACTCAAAAAAAGACTAAAAACATTCGCCTTCAACATTGGGTATATCGCCCTTGTCGCAGGACTCAATGCGATCCCGGCGAATCTTGCAGGACTTGCGCTTCCTGAATGGGCCGTAGTGTTAGTCGGTTTGGGTGTTTCCCAAATATCGAAACATCTTGCCAACGTGCGGCTCGGAAAGGTATAATATCCTTGTGCTACCGCAAGATGGCCGTATAAAAAGACCGCCTTTCGCAGTGAGGGCGGTCTTTTTATACGCGTCAGAGCACCTGAACAGGGATAGATGTTTTTATTATAGCACATCTATTGAAAACTCGATAAACTCCTCCCCTTTTTTCACAATAACTTTCTCTATTGACCATTTATAGATTTTATTGTCATTGAAGCCATATTGTGCAGAAAGACAGTCCTGAACGCATTTTATGAGATTGTCCCCATCGGAAGCACGAGAAGCCACGCCGAAGCGGTAAAAAACACTCAATTTGCCCCCTGGGACGCTTAATTTAGGGAGGAGGTAGCCAAGTTCGCTTTTGAACGCTTTTAATGCAGGAGAGGCAAATCTGCGTCCACGATATGCTTGGTTTACCGAAAGTGGTTTTATCGCAATTCGGTGTCTCATACAGCATGATACCACGCCCACTCGATACATATTTCATCGTAATGTTTTCCGCGCCAAAAATAATGTTTACCTCGAATCATCTCCCCACACTTAGCACAGAAAAATTGTTTTATTTTGTCCACTTACGTTATTTTATCACGAACGGAAAATAATGTCCCGCAAGTCCGACAACTTCACGACCCGCGCACTCTCTTCCCAGCCACTGTCCTTTGACGGCATGGCAAGCTTCTCTGCTTCGACGAAGATGCGGGCGCGGTCATCTTTTGTTTGCTGGCACAATGGATTGTAGGGAGAGGTGTGGTGGGTGTAGGTGAATAAGGGTTCGTCTGAATGTGTGCTTCCCACGGGTTGATTTGTTTGATTCTGTGGATATTTGTTGTTCATCATAGTGTAATTATCTTCTTCTCTGCGAGTCTACGGCGGGGGGGATGCGAGAGGTCATACTATTCATTTATGGTGGATAAGTAGCAATACACAAACAGGAGCGCAAGAATCATTATGGGAATTGTGTCGAAATATGTTGATACTGCGTTCATGATGTAGTGCGCGTGCCACTGAATCATCATAATAATCATTCCCACTCCTAGAAAAATTAAATGGTTCATCTATTTGTTTCGTTTAGGCTGGGAGTAAGTAATGGTGACGGGGACAAAAATATGCTTGGCTTGTTTTTTGCGGTATATGAACAGAAATATGTCATTTTTATCCCATCCATTTTCAAGGTAGTCTCTAACCACATATCCCCTTATCACTTTCACCTTTCGGGGGTTGGGGGTCATAGAGTTATCTCGACGGCTATCATCGGCATAAAGTCCAAATCGCACATTGGCTGTTCTGTCTGCTCTTCACAAACTTCTTTTGTCGCACCACACCCGACACATTGTACTTTGATTTTTAATTCTTTTTTCATACCTCCTTATTGTTACTAATAATCTCATCAAGCATACTCAGCACTTGGGAGCGACAGGAGTTGAAGCCAGCAATCGCATAGCACCCACCATAGTTGTCTGGGTCATTCTTGTCTAACTGCTCTTTCTCTTTCGGCAATTTCCCCCGAATCTCCTCCACGAGTTCGGTCAAAGAGGTGGCGAGGAAGGATTCAAACCACGGATTGCCTTTTGCCAAAACTTCTAGTGGCAGAATGTTGTCGTACACCTTTCTATATTCCTTTCGGAATTGGCTTATCTTCCGTTCAATAAATTGGTGCATGATTATTTAATTACGGCCTGATATTCTTTGTCGCCCACGGTTACTGTGACAGTTTTGCCAGTGAGCGACACTTCCTCTTCGTCTCCAAACTTCGTTTCGCCCTTGTAGATAAGCTCATTTGTGCCGTCGATGTCTTTGTACTTGATTTCCTCTTTTGAGAAACGAATGCCAAAGAAATATCCAGCAAGGATTTTGAGTTTGCCATACACCCATGCGTCGCCATACACCCATGCGTCGCCAGACACCCATGCGTCGCCATACACCCATGCGTTGCCAGACACCCATGCGTTGCCAGACACCCATGCGTCGCCAGACACCCATGCGTCGCCATACACCTGTGCGTTGCCATACACCCGTGCGTTGCCATACACCCATGCGTCGCCATACACCTGTGCGTTGCCATACACCCATGCGTTGCCATACACCCATGCGTTGCCAGACACCCATGCGTTGCCAGACACCCATGCGTTGCCAGACACCCATGCGTCGCCATACACCTGTGCGTTGCCAGACACCCGTGCGTTGCCATACACCCATGCGTTGCCATACACCCGTGCGTTGCCATACACCCATGCGTCGCCATACACCTGTGCGTTGCCATACACCCATGCGTCGCCAGACACCCATGCGTNGCCAGACACCTGTGCAAGATTTTCCTCCTTCTCAATAAAGCCACCCTTCTCTCCCTTAGCTACTGAACCAAATGCTACCAGTGCTTCGATGCGGAACAAAGTCTTTCCGCACCATTCAATTTTTTCATCCGTCAATTTATATTTTTTGTTCATAAGATGTTAATTATTACTAATCCCCTCATCCTTTTCTGCGAGGAGGGTGAGGGCGGTGAGGATTTTCCAACGACACTCGTTAAAGCCAAGTTTTTTGGAAACAATCCTTCCATTGGTTCTTTCTATGTTGGCGAAAGAGAACACCTGAGTTTTATTCACATCTTTTTGCTTGGGTATAACTTCTCGCACCTCCTCAATCGTGGCTTGGCGTACAAGTTGGTCATGTTGATTCGCTGGTTGGTTAAGGAAATCGTTCATCTGGTTTTGGAGGGAGGCGCGGAGGAAGGCGGCAAGGACAANTCGTTGTTCTTTGTGAACAATCTCCATTTTCACATTGTCTCTTTTCCAAGTTACTCCACACCAACACTTCCCCGTTCCCGATTCATGTTCGGGTTCGTAAACCAGTTTCTTAAACTCTCCGATTATTTTCTCAATGGGGGTCATACTCGCTGATATGTTACGCCGTTAATCTCAAGAGTTTCGGGAAGGGAAACAGGAGAAGAGGGTGGAAGAGAAACGGCTGACCGAAGACCGTCCCTAGAGTCCGCACCGCCGACGTTGTACCAGCCCACGCAGACCCCCCGGCCGCCGAAGCCCCAGCACACGCGGGGAACGTAGCCGTCCGAATCGCGAGGGGATGTAATCGTCCACCCCTTCTCGTCGAGGTGTTTGCCCGTTTCTTTGAAGTAAGCAATCTCCATAAGTATTCTTTCTCGGAGATTCATGCTGTGTTCATTCACAGCTTCGTTGTAAGATTTTCCCAGTGTTGCCTCGTCTGGGTTAACCTGTTTAAGGAAAGTACGGGTTGTCGGCTTTTCGGGTTTGGGACAGAATTTGTCCAGTTCTTCGTTGGAGTAAAAAGAGTATACATCGAACAGTTTTTTTGCATTTTCAAGCAACTCGGAAGTCTTTAATGTTCCGTCGTCGGTGATGGTGATGTAGTTATTGTTGGTCATGTGGGGTTTAATTAGTTTCCACTACTGAAGTCTCCATGATGACGACCTCTAGCGTTCCCCCTCACCTTTGAGCGATTACGGGTCTGATAATTCACTTTTTCCTTTTCCACGAACTCCACGTCATAGTCAAAAGTAAAGTCGGGTTGGCATTTCTTCTCACAGTTCATCGTCCGGCCTACAAGAGACTTCTTCTGTAGACAGTATCCACATGAGGGTGTTTCTATTTTTATAATCTGGATCATAGCAGGGGTTCGGCATAGTTTTCTTCAGGATAGTCTATTTTCTCCCCCTTAAGCATAGATTTTTTATCTAATCTATCGGGGTCATTGGGGAATGGGAGGTGAATATTCATCGTCGAGACAAAACGGTTAATATGTTCATAAACCTTGTCTATGTCCGCCTTCCTTAACTTTGTTGTTGATGTCGTTCCAAACAACGCTTTTTGCACAGGAATCCACACAATGTCGTGAATAGAATTTTTGTTCCATTCAATCTCCATTTTGTAATTCTTTAGTACATCTTGAATAGACAAACCGCCAGAGTTCAACTCATCCGCAAGCATGGTGAAGTAAAGCCAGAGAGCGGAGTTTTGTTTTTCAGTTCTTTTTGGTTTTTCTGAGCATTTTTCGCAAATCATTGTCATGTTTTATGTGACACACCCTACATCGTTCTTGATAATCGTCTGTGTTTCTTGAATATTTTCCGTCTACATTACTCCAGTCTGTTTTCTTTACAAGGTTGCAATCAACACATAGTCCCGTTTTTGATTTTGTGCGATACATGAACTTATGTTTTGCGCTGTAACTTGCGTTGATTCCCTTCCAGTATGGATTACTTGCCCCACGCTTCACAACCTTCTTCATCTTTTCTCGCTGTTCTGGTGACCACTTTCGTCCTTTGTTGCGAACGCTGATTTTTATTCGTTCTCCTGGGTGTTCCGAATAGAACTTTTTAAGTGACCGAGACACATTTTGCTTCTGTTTGTCGGAGTGTTTATATTTTCCAGCCCAAGGCTTCTTTGTTCCTTTGTGAGCTAGGCTCAACAACTTTCGTGTTTCGATTGTGCGACTCTTGCCTATCTTTGAAATCCAAGAACACTTTCTTGAGCAAAACATCGACCGCTTCCACTGTAATGCACTGTATTTTTTTGATCGAGCAAATGGCGACACACAACCTTTGCATTTTTTTGTTTCTTGCATGTCGCCATTATAACTCTTTCACCGATTATATGCAACTTAAAATGGAATTTTGCTTTCATCCACATCCTCTTCATCGGAGACATCGACAGTGCTCTCCTTTACGCCCTCTTTTGTAATGACCATGTAGCCGTTCTGATCCTCGGAAAGTATGTATCCTTCGGGGATGAGATAGACGGCAGTAACCATTTTTCCAGCAACGGAAACTTTGAGCGTTTCAACGGTGAGTATCTTATCTATCCAGTTAAGAGAGTCTTTGCCGAACGCGTCCACCAGTGCGCTGATTGTTGCCTTATTCACGCTGATATTCTTCTGCTCCGTCTCGCCTTGAATCATAATTTTCCCTACATCTTGGTTCTTCATATTGCCGTCTTTGTCCTTGAACTGCGAGGCCACGGGATGCACTTCGGACTTCAGTTTTGCTTTTGCACCGGAGCGCACTTCTTTACCTTTAACCCAGTTCCCGCCCAACATCTCGTTCTTTGTATATTCAGCCATAAAATTATTTATTATTAACTATTTTCTGTTAACGTTTTAGTATTTTTCATGTCAACGAATGATGCACTTTGTCTTTTGGGACATTCCGATACTTTAATCTATTCGCACTCTTGTCCACTTCTTTAATAAGCCACGCCTGCTCTTTGCTCATCTGCTCGCCGTCTTCGACAGACATCGACCCGTCTGCAAGGTAGACATCAAGCACGCGATTCCATTCCTTTTGTTCTAAGCCGAAGCCACCATTGGCAAGTTTTACGAGATTGCGATACTCGTGCATGGCTTCGCTTGCATCACCCTCGAACTCGGTTTCGATGTAGCAATACTGCTCCGGCATAGCGATTCGTAGGGTGTATTTCATATCGCGTAAAGAAACATTACGATCCACGCTGATAATACCCAAGTAAATGGGTGGATGGTTTTGAGGAAGTTAATCATAAGAATCCATTTTAATCTCCTCAAGTTTCTCCATTTCATAAGGATTTACACCATGAACTTCTTTCGCTTTTTCTCCGACAATTTTCATTGCGTGTTCCATAGTAAACATACTCGTTATTTTGGGGAAATAGGTTGTTTCATCTTCGGGATATTTCTGCTCTGGCTCTACGGGCAAAATGTAAGACATAGTTTTTGTTTTAGTTAATTCTTCTCCCTTACTTCGGAATCGTGAGAAACCGAAGCAGGGGGGAGGACACGATTTTGTTAATTTACTTTCTCGACCTGCTTTATGGCCTCATCAATCAAATGACGGCTAATAGATTTACCGGCTTTATCGGCGGCTCGACCAATGGCCACTTTCTCTATGAAAGTCGCCCACGCCTTTATCTGATAACGATGATTTTTTCTTGCCATGTAGATGAGTTTATACCAAGAGTGGTACTATATCAAATACTAAAAGGGTGATACCTAAACCTATATTCTTAGCCCTAGAATGGATAAATTATCAACACCCCTCGATCAGTGGTCATGGCGTAGCGTTATTTTTATTCTTTCCACAAGTTCGTGCATATTTTCATAATCACTTTTTCTTGGTCTGCCTTTTCCACGATAACGCATTGTTCGGATTACTGGAGGCATAATCAAATAACTGGGTTGAGCAAGTCGCCCATTTTGCTGTTTTATTTGCCGTTTCAAGGACTCCATCAACTTGCTGACATTATGGGGTGTTATCATGGTCATGGTGTTATTTTAACTTCTTAAAAAACGGTTCTACAAAAAACTCAGGAAAGAACGGAATAAGGTTCCCCGTTTCACCTGTTTCATCGGTTGGAGTCCATGCAATGTGAGAAGAAACTACTCCATAAAGTTTCCCGGCAAGTAATTCACCCTCAAGTGATTTTTGCAAAACAAAGACCTGCTGATGAAGGGGATTTGCTATCATTTTTTCTTCTAAGGTGGTCATGGCTTAATCTGAAAAATCTTCCGTTACGAGTTCGTGTCCTAAATTGTTGAGCGCTGAAAGATTATCTGTCTCAACTTCTCTTCGGTATATCTTCGGCGTTGTAATAGTTTCCCACTTCTCACGACTTATACGAAAGTCACAATGAGAACAAGTGTACTGCAAATCAAGCAAGCCCATGACGAGTTTCTCGCCGCACTTTGCACAGAGTCCATTTTTGAGATTGTTCCAGTTCATTTCAGTGTTTCAATTATCTCTTTCCTTTTGGCTTTGAGGAAAATCTAATAATCCGGCGATCTCCACATTCTTCCCGATAAGATTTTCTTGTTTATGATCTACGAGATACTTCACGCGGTTATTCATTTCTTGATAATCACGACGAAGTTTCTCATCCATTCCTTGTTTCCGAATATCAGCGTGATCGTCGGCGGTCAGTTTGTACCCCTCATTCCAACCCATAGCCGCATTGTAGTCGGGTAAGATTGACTCGATGTGCCTCAACGCCGCCCCGCTTTTGAATACCACGGGCTTTCCGGTGATGAAACAATAAATCGCCTTCTCTAACTCATTTTTGCCTATCGTAAAACTTTCGCTATAACTTTTTGCTATTTTCCACATATTACCAGACGACCTGATTGGTCTTATTTTTATTTGATAAGCGTTTTGCGTATGCTTCAAGATTTGACCACTTTTCTTCCAACTCGCAAGGACTTTTGATTGAGGGAAGATACTGCTCTCCAAGATTGGCTCGAATGAAACCGATGACTCCTTTCAGTTTTTCAAGCCCGTGAGCGTCAAATAGGCGTTGGGCCGCGGCACGTTGGGGGGGGCGGGCAAAGTACAGGCGATAGGCGGGGGTGATTTCTCGGAATAAATCCACCACGAGGGGGGAATTGGGATTTTTCTTATCCTCTTTGGGTATTTTTTCTCTATCAACCGCGATAGCGGGTATTGTGTTCTTTACATTCTTATCATTCTTATCATTCTTGTATGTGTCACGCTGTTGTCTCGTTGTTGTCACGCTGTTGTTACTTCTGCTGTCACGATTTTGATACTTATGCCAATTTAGTATGGTAATTATTCGGTATTTCGTGGTCTTTTGTTGTCCTATCTGTTGTTCCATTTCGAGGTAATTTAGGATTTTCTCCACTAAACCCTCTGAGATGCCAGCAAGATTGGCGAGTTTCTTCCTTCCCGTGAGAAATTGACCCGGAGAAAGTACGACCTTTTTCTTATTCCAAACGAAACTAGAGCCGTTGTGACTGGCTTGTAATAACAAACAGACCCAGAACCAACCCCACATAGGGCTTTTAGATAGGGCGTTATTGAGTAACTTGCGGTGGATTTTCACCCACCCCGTTTCTTCTTCCATGAACTTGTAACCCTCTTCCACCTCCCACCCGCCTTACGAGTGGGTGAGATGTGGAAAAGCGTAAGGCTATTTGATAAAGAACAAATCTCTTGCGACTTGTGGGTACATTATACCATAAAATGAGAAACACAAGGTACTCGGAATTAGCGAGCACCTGTGGATAACTCCCCTCGACATCCCTTTTCTTTGCTATAATGGGTTTATGCCCTGCGGTGTTCGCTATCGGGCCATTAGCTCCTTTGTTTTCGAGAAAACCCACAACGTATTTTTATACTTAGGTTGTTCTCGTCGAAGAAGTCGGCCATTAACGAAACGGCATTGTGGGGCAAACCCGAAAGGGTAAATCATGCAAATAAGTGGAAAAAAAACTTACAAGTATCTCCCGATTGAAGGTGTCTCCCGATACACACAAGAATACGCTGATAAGTGGGAAGAACCAGTTATGCAAATGAGCCTCGGTCATTTGGGCCTTTGTCCAAAATGCCACGAATGGATGTTCTCAAGACAGCCATTTTGTGGGTTGTGCCATTATCCGTTTAGCAAAACTCAATGGAAACGTATGTCAAAGCAATTATCCTCTTTGTCCTCATTTTAGCCGCTATTTTTCCACTTTCCTCATTTGCTTACGAGGAGAATATATATAATAAAATTACGAGATTCGCGGTTCACTTTGAGGTTCCGCCCAGAGAAATGATAGCCCTTATTCGTTGTGAAACCCAGAATACCTTTGACACCTATATTCAAAGTAATGCACGACAACCTTATGGTAGAGAGAGGAGCTTCGGCCTTGCACAGTTGCACTTACCTGCTCATCCTGAAATAACTTATGCACAAGCTGTAGACTCGGACTACGCCCTAATTTGGATCGGCCAACACTGGGATAAACGACATCGAGAATGGAGAACGTGTATGAAGAATCTTAAAAAATATCTATGAATAATCCCCTTTTTGGCTCCTTTGTCTCTATCGGCCTTCGCTTACGGGCTAGGAATAGGCTAATTCCTTCAGATTCAGCCACTACATGCAAGGAAAGCATAGAAGCCCTCATCTCCCTCAATTCATCTCCAAATCAGGAGAAATGGTCATTTTGGAGGTTATTGCGAATATGAACCCTGAAGAAGAATTACTGATTGCCGCTCCGAAGCCTCCCAATCCTCATAAACCTCTTGGCCCTCCCGGTCTTTTGAAGAAACAGTTGCAACTTTCTTCTACAAGCTCATTATCTCATCGTTGTAGGCATAAGAAACGAAAAAAAGGACATAAATGTTAAAATATATATATGATAAAAAAAATTACCACAAAAACAGTTTCGGAAATAGAATTATGTGATTTTTGCAGAAGGGAAGTTATTTGGGATACGAACAGGGAAGGAATGCGTTTTTCTCCTTTTATGTTTAGGAAAGTAGAAGAGAAGATTGCGTGTTTTGATTGTATTGATGACTTGATAAAAACAAGCGATATTCGCTTATTCACGCCTTCGAGCAGAGAAAATCCCGTTTGTTCATGGTGTGAAATAAAAAGAGTTGAAGAACCGATATTTCATCGTTGCAAGGAATGTACACAAGAATCAAAAACACCTCCCGCTGTTTCTAGCCTTATAAAATGGCGTAAACCTAATGGAAACTACACTCCAAGACCATGAATGAAACTGAAATGTTCTTACAAACCCTCATAACTCCGAAACAATTCATAGAAATCATGAAAATGAAACGTGATGGCGTACTCTCCAGTGGAGGGACGAGAGAATTGATAAAGCTCACAAGGGAAGAGAATAGACAGGATGTGCTAAGTTTAGTGGAAATGGTATAATGGGAGAATGGAAGGACTAATTGAAAAACTTGATAAAAGGCGATTTAATGGTGGCGCTCGAAAGGGTGCAGGTTCAAAGCTAGGGGCAAAATATAGGAAGACAGTCATGAGAGAAGCTGCCGCCGCATATCTCACTCGTCGCATAGAGGAAGAGATGGAAGGACTTGTCACTGCTCTTGTTGCAAAGGGAAAAAGAGGGGATATTCCGGCTATCAAGGAAGCATTTGAAAGAGGGTTGGGTAGAGTGAAGGACACGCATGAACATCAAGTTACTTTGGAGACAGTCTTAGTAAGATTTCTCGATGAAAGAAATAGCAATCCCAAGTGAGTTTAAGCCATTGTTTGAGGATAATTGGCGTGAGGCCGCCATTTATGGTGGTCGTTTCTCGCTAAAATCTCATACTGTAGCCCGCTACCTACTCATAAGAGCAAGAATGGCAAAGACTCGTGTTGCCTGTTTTCGTGAGTTCCAAAGCTCAATAGCAGAAAGTTCTCACCAACTCCTTTCCGATCTCATAAAGCTCTATGAACTCAATGACTTTGTTGTTAAGGACAATTCCATTATCAACAATGTTACTGGTTCAGACTTTTTGTTCAAAGGATTGTGGAATAATGAGCAAAGTATTAAGTCCATTGAGGGTATTGATATTGCTTGGGTAGAGGAAGCACAAACAGTTTCAAAAGATAGCATAGATGTTCTCACGCCAACAGTGCGAAAAGATGGCTCAAAGATTATTTATACCTACAACCGCCTCGCTGAGGACGACCCCATACACGTCCGGCTTGTTGTTGAAGGAAGGCCAAATACGCTGATTATAAACGTCAATTACGATGTAGCACAAAAACACGGGTTTCTTTCTGCGGTCATTGTTGATGAGATTGAGGATGACAAAAAGAATCGTCCTGCGCTTTTTCGACACAAATGGCTTGGAGAGCCAAACACATCAGATCAGAAGATATACACAGATTGGGCTATTCTCGATGCCATTCCTCATGAAGCAAGACTTGAGAGAATTGGGCTTGATTTCGGGTATACCAATGACCCATCTGCAATTGTCGCAATTTATTATTACAATGGAGGATATATTCTTGATGAAATCCTCTTCCAAAAAGGACTGAGTAATAAGCAAATAGCCGAAACTTTGCTCAATCAACGAAAGGTTCTCGTCATCGCCGATAGTGCAGAACCTAAGAGTATTGATGAGATACGAGCCTATGGCGTGAATGTTCAGTCTGCAGTTAAGGGAAAAGACAGTGTGCGGCAAGGTATCCAAAGCGTTCAAGATCAGCGCATAAGCGTCACAAAGCAATCAGTGAACATTATCAAGGAATACCGCAACTATCTCTGGGAAACTGACAGAGAGGGGCGCATACTGAATGAACCTGAACACTTGTGGTCACACTCGATGGATGCAATAAGGTATGCCATGTCCTCACTTGTCCCCATGATTCAGCGCCAGGAGATGATTGCGAATATGCCACGTTATCAGCATAAGGAAATTGCTAATCCTGCACGATGAATACCTATGAGTTTTGGTCAGTAGGAATTAAAAAGCCCGAAGACATTGCGAGGATACACGCTAATCTTTCGGATATCAGTGAACAAGAATCGTTCAAAGACTTGAAAACAGAAGTAAATAAGGTGCTTGAGCGATTACAGGAGTTTGCCAGCAATTGGCATAATGAAGACTCCTAAACAATGCCTTCCCTACAAGTAAACCCTGATGATGTCAGCCTTCTCACAAGGGATGAGCAAATAATTGAGCTGAACTCACAAGTAAAATGCACGCTGAAACCTTCCTCCATACACGGAATAGGGGTGTTTACGCTCAGAGACATTTCAAAAGGTGAACGGCTGTACTGTTTGCCCAATTACGGCGGGAAACGATGGTACACCATTCTATTTTGAATTTCGGACTAAATCGGACTACTCTGGACTACTTTTTGTGTGAGCAAGTTCTAAATCGTAATCTCAGTAAACTCTATCCTGAAATCAGGGAACTCATACTCCAACGATGGTCAAATGTAATCAATGNTTCACTGTTTCAAAGCCCCAATGATGATGCCGCGCTCCTCTTGTTTATGAACCACAGTTCTGATCCGGCAAAGATAAATTATGACCTTGACACTGATTGTGCTATAATGGACATACAAAAAGGGGAAGAGGTTCTGGAAGATTATCGAACGGCGGAACGATATAAGGAAACATTCCCCTTTATTCTTGATTAATGTTATAATATATATATGAAGAAAGCTCCTGCGAAGAAGAAAGCTCCT
>C687J35021_10000471_pt1 | contig 31530 bp, 28 predicted proteins | sample RifCSPhighO2_12_FD_35021 | JGI IMG/M metagenome (IMG submission 35021) | reverse complement strand
TGCCCGCACAACACCTCGACCAAACTGCCGGAAGGCAGCCGCGCCCAGGGCGGTATCGGTTGCCACTACATGACCCAGTGGATGGACCGTAACACCGACACCTTTACCCAGATGGGCGGCGAGGGTGCGACCTGGATCGGCCAGGCCCCCTTTACCGACACCCCGCACATCTTCCAGAACCTCGGCGACGGCACCTACTTCCATTCCGGCCAGCTGGCCCTGCGCGCAGCCGTGGCCGCCGGGGTGAACATCACCTACAAGATCCTCTACAACGACGCCGTGGCCATGACCGGCGGCCAGCCCATCGACGGCGAGTTGCGCGTCGATCAACTGAGCCAGCAGGTGTATGCCGAAGGGGTGAAACGCATCGCCCTGGTCAGCGACGAGCCGGAGAAATACCCGACCCGTGACACCTTCGCGCCCATCGTCACCTTCCACCATCGCAATGATCTGGACGCGGTGCAGCGTGAGCTGCGCGAGTTCCAGGGCTGCTCGGTGATCATCTATGACCAGACCTGCGCCACCGAGAAGCGCCGTCGGCGCAAGCGCGGCAAGTTGGTCGACCCGCAAAAGCGCGCCTTTATCAACCCGGCAGTGTGCGAGGGTTGTGGCGATTGCAGCGTTAAGTCCAACTGCCTGTCGGTGCTGCCGCTGGAAACCGAACTGGGGCGCAAGCGCGAGATCGATCAGAACTCCTGCAACAAGGATTTTTCCTGCGTCGAGGGCTTCTGCCCCAGCTTTGTCACCGTGCACGGCGGTAGCCTGCGCAAGCCGGAAGCCGTGGGTTTGAGCGCGCTGTTTATTGCCTTGCCGGAGCCGCGCCAACCCGCGCTGGATCGCCCCTGGAATATTCTCCTGCCGGGTGTCGGCGGCAGCGGTGTCACCACCGTCGGCGCATTGCTCGGCATGGCCGCACATATCGAGGGCAAGGGCTGCAGCGTGCTCGATCAGGCCGGTCTGGCGCAGAAGTTCGGCCCGGTGATCACCCATATCCGCGTCGCCGCCAAGCAGGACGACATCTTTGCCGTACGCATCGCCGCCGGTGAAACCGACCTGTTGCTCGGTTGCGATCTGGTGGTGGCAGCCAGTGAAGAGGCCCTGGCCAAGCTGAATGACAAGATCGCCCACGCGGTGGTCAACAGCCATGAGGCGGCCACCGCCGAATTCACCCGCAACCCGGATGCCCAGGTGCCCGGCGCGGCCATGCGCGAGGCACTGATCGAAGCGGTGGGGGCGAGCAAGACCCACTTTGTCGATGCCAGCCGCCTGGCCACCCGCCTGCTCGGTGACAGCATTGCCACCAACCTGTTTATGCTCGGTTTCGCTTACCAGAAGGGCCTGGTGCCGGTATCCGCCGAAGCCATCAACAAGGCCATCGAGCTTAACGGCGTGGCCGTGCAGCTCAATCAGCAGGCATTCCTCTGGGGCCGTCGCGCCGCCCATGATGCGGTCGCCGTGGAGCGTCTGGCCAAGCCGGAAGTGATCGAAGCCGCCCATTGCCAGACCCTGGATGAAATAGTCGCCGACCGCGTTGTACGCCTGACCGCCTACCAGAACGCCGCCTACGCCGAGCGCTACCGCGAGCAAGTGGCGCGGGTGCAACAGGTCGACAAGAGCGCCGACCAAGCCCTGAGCAAGGCCGTGGCGCGTTACTACTTCAAGCTCCTGGCCTACAAGGACGAGTACGAAGTGGCGCGGCTTTACAGCGACGGCAGCTTTATCCGTCAGCTGGAAGCGCAGTTCAGCGGCGATTACCGTCTGGAATTCCACCTGGCACCCAGCTGGTTGAGCAAGCCGGATGCCAGCACCGGCGAGCCGCGCAAGCGTCAGTTCGGTGCCTGGATGCTCAAGGCCTTCGGCGTATTGGCCAAGTTCAAGTTCCTGCGCGGCACGCCCCTGGACCTGTTCGGCTACAGCGCCGAGCGCAAGCTGGAGTTGGAGCTGATCGACGACTATGAGCAGAACCTGGACTACCTGCTCAAGGAACTCAACGCCGACAACTACCGCACGGCGTTGGCCCTGGCCGAGCTGCCGGAGCAGATCCGCGGCTATGGCCACGTCAAGGAACGCAGCCTGGCCAAGGTGCGCGAGCAGAGCAGCCAGCTCAAGGCGCGCATGTTGGTCAGCGAAATCCAAGCGGTGCAGCTGTTCGAACCGGCCGCTTAACCCCCCTGACACTTTATAACCTTCACCCTCTCTCTTAACCGGGAGAGGGCGACCTCTTACAACAAAAAAACGAGGCTCCCATGTCCGTGTTTTCCCATATCGATTTCGACCACCATGAGCAGGTGGTCTACGGCCACGACCAGGCCAGCGGCCTGAAGGCGATTATCGCCATTCACAACAGCAATCTCGGCCCGGCCCTCGGCGGTTGCCGCATGTGGCCCTACGCCAATGACGATGAAGCGCTACGCGATGTGCTGCGCCTGTCGCGCGGCATGAGTTACAAGTCGGCCCTCGCCCGGCTGCCGCTGGGTGGCGGCAAGGCGGTGATCATGGGTGACCCGCATGGCGGCAAGAGCACCGCGCTGTTCCAGGCCATGGGTGACTTCGTCGACAGCCTGGGCGGCCGCTATATCACCGCGGCGGATTCGGGCACCGGCGTTGCGGAAATGCAGATCATGGCCGAGCGCACCCGCCATGTGGCCGGGGCTGGACAGCGCGAAGGCTTCGAGGGTGGCGTGCGCAATGGCGACCCTTCGCCTTCCACGGCCTACGGGGTATTTATCGGCATCCAGGCGGCGGTCAAACACCGTCTGGGCCGTGACGACCTGCGCGGCCTGAAAGTGGCGATCCAGGGCGTGGGCCAGGTGGGCTTCAGCCTGGCGCGGCACCTCAAGGAGGCCGGGGCCGAGCTGTGGGTCACCGATATAGTCCCGGCCAATGTGCGCCGCGCGGTGGAGCAGCTGGGTGCAACCGCCGTGACTCAGCAGGAGATATTCGCCCTGGAGGTGGATGTATTCGCGCCGTGCGCCATGGGCGGCATCATCAACCTGCAAACCCTGGAAGTCCTGCGCGCGCCGATTATTGCCGGGGCCGCCAACAACCAGCTGGCCGATGCCAGCCTGGCGGAAACCCTGCGTCGCAACGAGTGCCTGTACGCGCCGGATTATGCGATCAACGCCGGCGGCATTATCGATGTCTGCTACGAGCGCACCGGTGGCAGCGCTGCGCAGCTCAAGGCGCATATCGAAGGCATAGGCGACACCCTGCAGCAGATCTTCCAGCGCGCCGCGGCCGACGGCTGCAGCACCACCCAGATCGCCGACCGCCTGGCCCTGGAACGCCTCAACGGCGGTGAGTGACGCGCACCAGCCGATGTCAGCCATTACAACAACAAGAGGGCATGATCGATGAGTCAAGACAGTATCGCCGTCGCCAGCAGCGTCGACGGCAACAGCAGTTCAGAGGGGCGCGGCCTATGGTCGTCGCGCTGGGTCTTCTTTCTCGCCGCCACCGGCTCGGCGGTGGGGCTGGGCAATATCTGGAAGTTTCCCTATATCACCGGGGAGAACGGTGGCGGTGCCTTCGTGCTGGTCTACCTGGCCTGCATCCTGGTGATCGGCATTCCGCTGCTGATGGCCGAGGTGATGATCGGGCGACGGGGCCGGGCCAACCCGGAAGGGGCTTTTGCGCTATTGGCCAAGGTCGCCGGCGCGAGCCGGCACTGGCGCTGGCTGGGGACCGTGGCGGTGCTGACCGGCTTTCTGATCCTGAGTTTCTATGCGGTGGTGGCCGGTTGGGCCCTGGCCTATGCGCCGGCGGCGCTCAGCGGTGGCTTTGCCGGCCTGGATGGCGAGAGCAGCGGCGCGTTGTTCGGCGCGCTGCTGGCGGACCCCTGGAAGCTGGCCGGTTACGGCTCCCTGGTACTGGCCTTGACCCTGGGCATCGTGGGCCTGGGTGTGCGCGAGGGTCTGGAGCGTTCGTTGCGCTTTCTGATGCCTGGGCTGTTCGTCCTGTTGCTGATTCTGGTGGGCTATGCCGCCACCACCGGGCATTTTATGCAGGCCGTGCATTTTCTCTTCGACGCCGACTTCAGCAAACTCGGCGGCCAGGGCGTGCTGGTGGCCCTGGGGCATGCCTTCTTCACCCTGAGCCTGGCCAGCGGCGCGATGATGGTCTACGGCTCCTACCTGCCCGCCGGCACCTCGATTGCCCGCACCTCGCTGCTGGTGGCCCTGGCCGATACGCTGGTGGCGTTGCTGGCGGGGTTGGCGATCTTTCCGCTGGTGTTCGCCAACGGCCTGGAGCCAGGGGCCGGGCCAGGGCTGATCTTCGTCACTCTACCGATCGCCTTCGGCCAGATGCCCCTGGGTCAGCTGGTCGGCGGGCTGTTCTTTATCATGCTGGCCATCGCCGCCCTGACTTCGGCGATCTCCCTCAGCGAACCGACCATCGCCTGGCTGTCGGAGAAGTTCGGCATCAGTCGTTTCAAGGCGGTGCTACTGAGCGGCGTGGCGCTGTGGCTGCTGAGCCTGGGCACGGTGTTTTCCTTCAATGCCTGGAGCGAGATCACCCTGTTCGGCAAGACCTTCTTTGACAGCCTGGACTACCTGACCACCAACCTGATGATGCCCCTGGGCGGGCTGGGTACCGTGCTGTTTACCGGCTGGGCGCTAAGCCGCAAGACCGTGCAGGAGGCCCTGGGTATCGAACAGCCGCAGTTGTTCGGCTTGTGGTGGCAGCTGCTGCGCTGGCTGACGCCGCTGGGCATTCTGATTGTGTTCCTGCACACCCTTGGCTTGTTCTAAAGAGGCAACTGTTCGGTGGAAAACCCCGTGCGGTTTTCCACGGGGTGGCCATCCAACCTGCGTCTGGCCAGAGTGCAGGGCCGTAGGCGCGGCTGGTTCTTGTAGGGTGGATAACGCGAAGCTTATCCACCCGCGCATTCACTCCAGTCTCAGTGCCAGGCTGACGCCATGCAGCTGAAAGCCCTGTTGTTCATAGAAACGATGGGCGGCCTCGCGGCTCTGGTTGCTGGACAGCGCCAGCTTGTAGCAACCCCAGCTGCGCGCGCGTTCCACTGCTTTGCTCAGCAGCGCCTGGCCGATGCCCAGGCCGCGGGCGTCGGCATCCACCACCACATCCTCAAGGATCGCCGAGCGGGCGAAGTTGTGCGCCAGGTGTTCGATCAGGTTGACCGTGCAGGTGCCCAGCAGTTTGCCATTGCGCTCGGCGACCAGTACCGCGCGGCTGGCCGGCAGCTCGGCCAGGCGCAGGGCCAGCAGCTTGGCGTCGGCACGCGGTTCTTGTGGGGCCAGTTGCTGCAGCAGCGCGCTCAGGGCGGCGGCGTCGTTGACGCTGGCGGCGCGCAGACTGANGGTAGAGAAAGGCGAGTCTGGCGAGGGCTTGAGCGGTTTCATGGCGATCTCCGTGCATATCCAGCAGAAGTATGGCCAAGGCTTGATGGCAGCGGCATGACAAAAGCGTGCAGGCTCGNTAAGATGCGGCCCGGCCGGTGGCTTGTACAAACGGCCCGGAACAGGTCCCCTTAGTTCAACGGATAGAACAAGCCCCTCCTAAGGGCTAGATGCTGGTTCGATTCCAGCAGGGGACGCCAAATCTGAAAAATTGCCGGGAGCAATTTTTTACGTCGCACAGCGACCATAAAAAGGCTTACGCATTGCGTAAGCCTTTTTTCGTTGCGGTGGCCTGTCAGGCCTGGCGCTGCTCTTCGCTGATGCAGGCTGCGGCGGTAAACAGCACGTCGGTGGAGGAGTTCAGCGCGGTTTCCGTCGAATCCTGAACGATGCCGATGATAAAACCGACCGCCACCACCTGCATGGCCACCTCGCTCGGGATGCCGAACAGGCTGCAGGCCAGCGGAATCAGCAGCAGCGAGCCACCGGCCACGCCCGAGGCCCCGCAGGCGCTGATGGAGGCCAGCAGGCTGAGCAGCAGGGCAGTGGGCAGGTCCACGGCGATACCCAGGGTATGCACCGCAGCCAGGGTCAGCACGCTGATGGTGATGGCGGCCCCGGCCATATTGATCGTGGCCCCCAGGGGGATCGACACCGAATAGGTTTCCTCATGCAGGCCCAGGCGCTGGCACAGCTGCAGGTTGACCGGGATATTGGCCGCCGANCTGCGGGTGAAGAAGGCGGTCAGGCCGCTTTCGCGCAGGCAGGTGAAGACCAGCGGGTAGGGGTTGCGGCGCAGCTTGAAGAAGACGATGGCCGGGTTGACCACCAGAGCGACGAACAGCATGCAGCCGACCAGTACCAGCAGCAGGTGCAGGTAGTCGAGCAGCGCCGCCATGCCTGATTCGGCCAGGGTTGCCGCCACCAGGCCGAANATCCCCAGAGGAGCCAGGTGGATGACCAGCTTGACGATGGCGGTGACCCCNGTGGAGAGGTCGGCGAGCATCAGCTTGCTGCTCGGGCTGGCATGGCGGAATGCCAGGCCGAGGCCGATGGCCCAGGCCAGGATGCCGATAAAGTTGCCTTTGAGCAGCGCATTGACCGGGTTGTCTACCACATTGAGCAGCAGGGTCTGCAGCACCTCGCTGATACCGCCGGGGGGTGTCAGGTCGGCGCTGTTGCTGACCAGGGTCAGGCTCGAGGGGAAGACGAAACTGGCGCTGACGGCAATCAGGGCGGCGCTGAAGGTGCCGAACAGGTAGAGCAGCAGAATCGGCCGGATATGGGTTTGCTGGTCGCGTTGGTGGTTGGCAATCGAGGCGGTGACCAGGATAAACACCAGCACTGGAGCCACGGCTTTCAGGGCTGAAACGAACACAGTGCCGAGGAAACTGACACGGTTTGCCGCTTCGGGCCAGAGCAGGACCAGGGCGATGCCGGCGAGCAGGCCGATAAAAATCTGTAGCACCAGGCTGGTGCGGTTGAATATCTGCAAGAGCGGGCGTTGGGCAGCAGTCATGGCATGCATCTCAATAATGTGCGGGTGAGCCGGCAATCTCTTGTGTGGCGTAGCGGGTACGCCTGGATGCGTTGGCTGCGTGGCAGTGAATCAGGCCTTTGCCGGGGCGAAGGCCGCGCGGCAAAAAATAGCGCGCGACTTTAGCACAGTGTTTTGTCCCCGGACGTTATGCGCCCAACCTGATGGCCCGGTGGTCGATTTCGGCCGTTGCGGTGGGTGGCGATATCAAGCCGTCGCCAGGCAGGCTAGGCTAGCGCCATATCCGTGTGAGTGAGGTGGTCATGTCCAGCGAAAGCGTTAATGAATCAGGCAGTGTGCCCCTGACGGCAGTTGAAGCCAGAACCCTGGGTTGCCTGATCGAAAAACAGGCCACCACCCCGGAGGCCTATCCCCTGACCCTCAATGCCCTGGTGTTGGCGTGCAACCAGAAAACCAGTCGCGAACCAGTGCTGAACCTGAGCCCCGGTCAGGTCGGCCAGGCCCTGCGCAGCCTCGAAGGCCGCGGCTTGGCGCGGCTGGTGATGGGCAGCCGCGCCGATCGCTGGGAGCATCGCGCCGACAAGGGCCTGGAGTTGATTGCAGCTCAGCAGATATTGATCGGCCTGCTGCTGCTGCGGGGGCCGCAGACGGTCAATGAGTTGCTGACACGCAGCAGTCGCATGCATGACTTCGAGGATGCCGAGCAAGTGCAGCACAATCTGGAGCGCCTGATCAGCCGCGGCCTGGTTTGCCAGTTACCGCGCCAGGCGGGGCAGCGTGAAGAGCGCTATATGCATGTGCTGGGTGATCCGGCGGATCTGCAGGCGGCCATCGAGGCCCGGACGAGTGAGCCGGCGCGGGCCAGCAGCAGTGCCCACTACGAGAGCCGTCTGGACGCCCTGGAGGCCCGGCTGGCTGCCCTTGAGGAACGTCTGGCGCAGCTGGAGTAGGCCTCCTGATACGCCAAAGGTGCCCGTTTGGGGCACCTTTGCTGGGGGGGTAGCTGCAGTCAGGGGGTTAGCCAATGCGCTGCCCTGGGGTGCGCTCGGCACCGCCTTCGGCGAGACGATTAGGGCTTACCCGGTCAGCGCCGTCTGCGGCGACGCGCAGGCGCTGTTGCAGACGCTCGGCCCCCCCTTCGGCGAGACGGTTGGGACCTACCCGGTCGGCCCCGTCTTCGGCGACGCGCAGGCGCTGTTGCAGGCGCTCGGCACCGCCTTCGGCTAGCGGAGTGCTGCCAAAACCGATAACCGTTTTAACGCTGCTGTCCTGGGCTTCGCCAAGCAGAGGTTGTGGGTTGCCTTGTGGCAGGGCGAATGCACCGGCGGACAGGCTGGTCAGGAACAGTGCGGTGATCATTTGCTTTTTCATGTTCAGGCTCCTCGTGAGGGCGGTAAGTGACTACGGAGCCCATATTACTGATGAAAAATTGATGAAGAAGTCGAGCCTGGGCATGGTAATAATCGACGCGCTTGATAGTTGGATTTTTCCTCTCTAGAGCGGGTGTTTCGTCTTGGTTGTCCGGCTGTTTTGGGCGGTTGCAGGAGCGTTTGTTATTGGGTCTTTATTATCTATTTATTAGATGGATTGATTGGGGCCTGGAGTGGAGTCCTGGCTTTGCTTGAAATACTGAACGGCCGCTGCGTATTTTGTACGCCTCGCCGTTCGCATACGGCTCTTGCGCATATAAGGACAACAGCAGATGAACGCCCTCAACCGCACCGCCATGGCCGAATTACTGCGGGGTATCGATGAAATCGAATGTGTGACCCCCGATCTCAATGGCGTGCCGCGCGGCAAGGTGATGACGGCCGAGGGTTTTCTCGAGGGGCGGCGTCTGCAGCTGGCGCGCGGCGTGCTGCTGCAGTGCATCATGGGTGGTTATCCGGCACCGCGTTTCTATGGCAGCGACGACGGCGATCTTGCCCTGAATGCTGCGCCGGGGCAGGTTTACCGACTGCCCTGGAGTGACACGCCTCGGGCCCTGGCGATCTGCGACGCCGATGAACTGGACGGACGCAGCTCTGGCTTGTCCACCCGGGGGCTGCTCAAGCGCGTACTGGCCCGCTATGCCGAACATGGCTGGCAGGCGGTGGTGGCGACCGAGCTGGAGTTCTTCGTCTGCGCCCCCAACCCTGATCCGCGCCAGCCATTTCAGCCGCCGCTGGGCCTGGATGGCCGCCGCGAAGAGGGCGCTGCGGCTTTTAGCGTCAGTTCCAATAATGGCCTGCGGCCGTTCTTCAATGAGGTTTACGCCTGCATGGCNGCCCTGGGCCTGCCGCGCGATACCTTTATGCACGAGATGGGCGTCAGCCAGTTCGAAATCAACCTGTTGCACGGCGACCCGCTGCTGCTGGCCGATCAGACCTTTCTGTTCAAGCACCTGCTCAAAGAGGTCGGTCTCAAACATGGTCTGAATGTGCTGTGCATGGCCAAGCCCCTGGCGCATACGGCGGGTAGCTCCATGCATCTGCACCAGAGCGTGGTGGAGCAGGGCAGTGGGCAGAATATCTTCAGTGCCGCCGATGGCCAGGCGACGCCGGCCTTCTATCACTTTATCGGTGGCCAGCAGGCAGCCCTGGCGGAATTCACCCTGTTGTTCGCGCCCCACGTGAATTCCTATCAGCGTCTGTGTCAGCCCTTTGCCTCGCCGAACAATGCCTGTTGGTCCGAGGACAATCGCGCCGCCGGCCTGCGGATACCGGCCAGTGCGCCCGTGGCGCGGCGGGTGGAGAACCGCCTGCCGGGGGCCGATGCCAACCCCTATCTGGCCCTGGCCGCCAGCCTGGCGGCAGGCCTGCATGGCATTGAGCGACAGCTGCAGCCCAGTGCGCCGATCCAGGGGGAGTTCGAAGTGCCGGATGAATTGACGCTACCCTGTACCATGCATGCCGCCATCGAGCGTCTGAAGCGCAGTCAGTTGGCGCGGGAGCTGTTCGGCGAGGAGTTTGTCGCCGGCTATCTGGCCAGCAAGACCCTGGAGCTTGCGAGCTTTCAGGATGAGATCACGCCCTGGGAGCGCCGGGTGCTGGCTGCCCAGGTATAGGCCGATGGCACGCNGGCTGAGCTATCGATCGCCTGCCATGTTCTACCGTCGGATATGTTTTCGGCGGCCCTTAACGGAGCCCAATACCGCCCTATGAGTCTGATTTTTAAGTCGTTCAGTTCGTTGTATTTCGCCAGTCTGTTGATGCTGCTCGGCTCGGGCCTGCTCAGTACCTACCTGGGCCTGCGCCTGTCGCAAACCGCCGACGGCTTGTGGGTGGGGGCCTTGATGACGGCGAACTACCTGGGCTTGGTACTGGGCGGCAAGTTTGGGCATCGGCTGATCGCGCGGGTGGGTCATATTCGCGCCTATGTGGCCTGTGCCGGGGTGGTCACGGCAGCGGTGCTTGTTCATGGTCTGAGTGATTGGCTGCCGGCCTGGCTGTTGCTGCGGATGCTGGTCGGCCTGTGCATGATGTGCCAGTACATGGTGATCGAGAGCTGGCTTAACGAGCAGGCTGATATCAACCAGCGCGGCCAGGTGTTCGCCGGTTATATGGCGGCCTCCTACCTGGGCCTGATTCTGGGGCAGTTGGTGCTGGTGGTGCATCCTGCGCTGGGCCTGGAGCTGCTGATGCTGGTGGCCCTGTGTTTTGCCCTGTGTCTGGTGCCCGTGGCCCTGACTCACAAGCTGCACCCGGCCCCCCTGCATCCGGCTCCGTTGGAGTTGCGCTTCTTTATTTCGCGGGTGCCGCTGTCGCTGACCACCATTGCTGTATCCGGCCTGCTGATCGGTGCCTTCTATGGCCTGGCCCCGCTCTATGGCACGCGCATGGGGCTGTCCACCGAACAGGTCGGTCTGTTTATGGGGTGCAGCATCCTCGCCGGGTTGCTGGTGCAGTGGCCGCTGGGCTGGCTGTCGGACCGGCATGATCGCGTCCAGTTGATCCGCGGCTGTGCGGCCTTGCTAGTGCTGGCTGCCTTGCCGCTGGCGCTGCTGGCGGAGGCGACGCTGGCGCTGCTGTTTGCCGTGGGTTTTCTGGTTTGCGCCTTGCAGTTCAGCCTCTATCCCCTGGCGGTGGCCCTGGCCAATGACCATGTCGAGGGCGAGCGGCGGGTATCGCTGACGGCCATGCTATTGGTGACCTTTGGCGTGGGGGCCAGTATCGGCCCGTTGCTGGCAGGTGTACTGATGCGTTATCTCGGGGCCAATATGCTCTACGCCTTCGTCTGTGTCTGCGCGATGATCCTGGTGATCCGCGTGCGGCCGGAGCGGGTCACCCATCTGCATCAGGTCGAGGATGCGCCGCTGCACCATATTCCGATGCCTGACAGCACGACCAGCTCGCCCCTGACTGCGGCGCTTGATCCGCGGGTCGATGAACAGGTGGTGCACGAACAGATGCACGACAGCGAACCGCCGGCGGAGGATGAGCCTGTGGCCCAGGATGGTGAGCCCGAGACGCGGCCATGAGCCTGCTGCTGAGCGTGATCATCCCGGCCCGTAACGAGGCCCAGGCCTTGCCCCTGTTGCTGGCCGATCTGGCGGCCTTGCGCGAGGCTGGAGCCGAGCTGCTGCTGGTCGATGGCGGCAGCAGCGACGGCAGCCTTGAGCTGGCCGCCGGGCATGTCGACCAGTCGCTCAGTTGTACCGCCGGGCGGGCGCGGCAGATGAATGCCGGGGCCGCCGCGGCGGTCGGCGAATACCTGTGGTTTGTGCATGCCGATACCCGGGTCAGCCCCGAGGCCATTCGGCGCTTGCTCGATGTACTGATCGAGCGCCCGCTGTGGGGGCGTTTCGATGTGCGTCTGTCCGCGCGTGGTTCGATGTTCAGGGTGATCGGCAGCATGATCAGTCTGCGTTCGCGCCTGACCGGCATCGCCTCGGGCGACCAGGGAATCTTTGTCGACCGGGCGACCTTCGAGGCGCTCGGCGGCTATGCCGATATTCCCCTGATGGAAGACCTGGAGCTCTGCCGCCGGCTCAAGCGCTTGGCCTGGCCGTGCTGCTTGCGCCCAGCCCTGATCACCTCAAGTCGGCGCTGGGAGCAGCAGGGAATTTGGCGTACCTTGTTGCTTATGTGGCGTTTGCGCCTGGCTTACTACTGCGGGGTCAGCCCGGAGAAGCTGGCGCGCCAGTATCAACGAGGGGCACCACCATGAGTCTGTCGATTTCCCTGCACATGCTGGCGCGCGCGCCCGTACCTGGGCGGGTGAAGACGCGTCTGATCCCGGCGCTGGGCAGGGAAGGGGCGTGCGATCTGCAGCGGCTGCTGCTGGAGCGCGCCCTGCAACTGCCCGGGGAGGGCTTCAGCGAGCGCTTTCTGTGGCTTGACGATGAGGCGGATAAGCACCTGCAGGTCTTGGCTGAGAAGTTGGGCTGGACCCTGGTCGAGCAGCCCGCCGGAGATCTCGGTGAGCGCATGCGGCGCATCGCCACCCTGGGGCTCGCGGGAAGCGACGGGGTGATCCTTATCGGCAATGACTGCCCAGCGCTGGATGGCGATTACCTGGGCAGTGCCTGCGCGGCCCTGCAGAACCAGTCGGTGGTCATCGGTCCGGCAGAGGATGGCGGCTATGTGCTGCTGGGGTTGCGCCGCATCACCTCATCGCTGTTCAGCGAAATGCCCTGGGGCACGGAGCAGGTGCTGTCGATGACCCAGGAGCGCTTGTTGCAATTGGACTGGAGCCATCACCTGCTGCCGACCCTGTGGGACGTCGACCGTCCCGAAGATCTGCCGCGCCTGGCGGCGCTGGGCATCAAGATCTAGCAGGCGTTGCCTCGGGTGGTGGTGGGGCTTTCCTGCAGTCGGACAGCGTTAAATCCGGCAGACGCCTAGAACAACCCATCGCTTTCGAAGCGCCTTGCCTCGCGTTGCAGCTGGTAGACAAAGCGTTCGACCTGGCGCTGTTCGAGCCCGCTCATGCGATGGAAGCGTGCGCCAATAAAGGTGATATCGAGCTTTTCTTCATACTGGGCGTGGCGTAGCTCCAGGGCCATGGTCATGGCACCAAAGGGAAACTGCAGGGTAAAGCGCTCGTAGACCTGGCCGCTCTGCAGGCTGCNGGTGACATTNCCGGGTATGCGCACTTTGCAGCCGGTTGCGGAAATATCCAGCAGTTGTCCGGCCAGGGCAGTGCGCAGCTTGCCGCCGGCCAGTTCGACCTTGATCAGTTCGGTCTGCTTGAGCGGTGCTCTGAAGGCGCTGCGCCGCTGGTGGTAGAGCACCTCGCTAGGCAGCGGGCTGAGATAGCAGCGGGCCCCTTCATGCTCGGTGATACGCACATCCTGTTCGCACTCCCAGGCCACGCGCACGCCTTCGTGGAAGGCTTCGATGCGAAATGCCTCACCGCTGAGCAGAAAGCGTTCGCCATCGCGTGGAATCATTTCATCCAGAATCACAAACTGCTTGTCGCGATCGACCTCGATCACATAGCTCTGGAAGCGTTGGTTGCGTTCGTGGAAGGTGATGATCAGTGGGTCGTGGTTCTGTTGCAGTAGGCGCAGGTTGGCAACTATTTCCACGGGTGCCTTGAGCACCTTGGGTGGTTGCGGGCCCTCTTCCTGATTAAAAGGATTGGACACGGTCCGTGACTCTCCGAGCAAAAGCTTGAGCACCAGCATACTGTCAATTTGGCAGCATGTCCTTGTGCTTTGTTATAGGTATCAGGCCTGGCTTAGAGGGCGCTGTTGGCCAATTCTAGACGCAGCGCCGCGGCTGTCATAGAGGCTGGGGGTTTCGTTGCCGCGCAGGATGCCCAGCATGCTGCTGGTTGACGCCTGGTTGGCGCGGATCAGGCGGCCATTGCGCAGGTTGGCCTGCTGGCAGCGCTCGAGCAGATCGCTTAGCCGGTCCCCGCGCTCGAGAAGTAGTGCGCCCTGGCTGGATTGTGCGGCCAGCGCCTGCAGGCCGACGCGGTCGGCGCTGAGGTGGGCGTCAAGCAGCAGCTGGCTGCGGGTGCGGCCGCGCTCTTCGAGGAGGCTGAGCAGCGGTTGCTTTTCCGTCAGCAGGGTCTGCAGGCGCGGTAGATCGCGCTCGCCGAGGGCCTGGAATTCGTGATCGATCAATTCAAGTAAACGTTCGGCGGTGCCGATATCGTCGGTGAACAGCTCAAGCAGGGTGATGTCGTGCATGGCGGGCTCTTGGGGGTAGCGGATCACACGAGGCACCAGGGCCGTCGATGATCAGGCGGGCGACCATTACCCCCAGCGCAGCCCTGGGGCTAACGCTGGGATTCGAAATTCAGCAGCTTGCTGGCCACACGCTGGCTGTCGACCTGATAACTGCCGTCGGCAATGGCCTGCTTAAGCTGGGCGACGCGCTCATTGTCGACAGTCGGCTGGTCGCGCAGCTTCTCGCTGATCTTCTGCAGCTGCTGTGCCTCACGGCTGAGCTGCACCGATTCACCGCTTTTGCTGGCCTGAGCCTGCTCGGCGGGTGCGGGTACGCTGGTGTTCTGCTTGGCCGTGATGGCTTCATTCTGTCCACCAGACTGGGCACTGCCGGCACGCCCCGAATTGGCGGGGGGGGTGGCATTATTGGGCCGGTTAAAGTCGATGACCATGGTGCAAAACCTCGAACAGTGTTTGGACGCTTGCCTTGCTTATCGGCGCTCGCCAATAAAACTTTAGGAAAAAATCCGCGTCAGGCATGAGTCTAAAACACCTTGTGGAAAATCGTTAGGCCTAGTCTAAACAAGAATCATGCCTACATGGCCACTTCAACCTGTCCGGGCCCTGTGACCCGGGCCTTGACCACTCGTTTTGAACGTTGGTTGCGCACACTGATCTGTTTACCCAGAGCCCCGTCCGACAGGGCTTCACCGGGCATGCGCACGCTGATACCGCCGCTGTGGGCGCTGATCACTACCTGGTCGCCCTTGCGGATAACCTCGGCCTGCTCAACGTGCACGGGGGCCAACACCTGATCGGGCAGCAAGGCTCGCGTCAATTTTTTGCCAATAGCCTGCTGCAAACTGGTCAGATAGCCCTGGTTGAGCAGGCCGACATCGCGCTCGGCCAGGCCGACGTCCATTTCCGTCACGACATTGTCGCGCTTGAGCGGGCGGTTGGCGGTGACGACTTCGCGGTACAGGCGCACCTGTCCGGGGACGAATACCGTCCAGGGCGAACTGCCATCGCAGCGCACCCGCAGGGTCACGCGACCTATGGGCTGGGCCGGGCTTTCCAGGCTGGTGCTCAGGTCCTGATCGCACAGCGGCAGGCGCAGCCGCGGGTCGAGCCGGTTAATCTGGATCTCGTGGCGGCCGGCTATGTTGCTACGCTGAAGATAATCGCCCACTTCCTGCTCAAGAAAGGTCTCGCTTGCGCCGATAAGGTCATCGGTACGCATGGCCTCCGCCGAAACCAGGGGGCCATAGCCGAGCGCCAGCAAAGCAGGTAAAACTGCCAGCCAGTGGCGGCAGTCTGCCAGTAAGTGTCGGATAGTTGTCGTTTCTGTGTTCATATGCGTTTGGTAGCAAGGCGCGTGCCGCCTGCTACGCTGACAAAAACCTGTTACTCAAATAAGGAGTTTGGGTATGGCCGGTGTGATGGATTCGGTTAACCAGCGAACTCAGTTGGTTGGGCAGAATCGTTTGGAACTGTTGCTGTTTCGTCTTAATGGCAATCAGTTGTACGGGATCAATGTGTTCAAGGTGAAAGAGGTGCTGCAGTGCCCGAAACTCACCATCATGCCCAAATCCAGCCCGGTGGTTCGCGGTGTGGCCAATATCCGTGGCGGCACCATTCCCATCCTCGACCTGTCCATGGCCACTGGTAGCGCTCCGCTGGAGAACATCGGCAGCAGTTTCGTGATCATCACCGAGTACAACACCAAGGTTCAGGGCTTTCTGGTGCAGTCGGTCGAACGCATCGTCAACATGAACTGGGAGGCGATTCATCCGCCACCCAAGGGCACGGGGCGCGATCACTACCTGACGGCGGTGACCCAGCTGGACGACAAGATGGTCGAGATCATCGATGTCGAGAAGGTGCTCGCCGAAGTTGCGCCTACTTCCGAAGTGATCTCCGAGGGCGTGCTCGATGCGCGGACCCAGGCCCGTGCAGTCAACAAGCGGGTGCTGACCTGCGACGATTCCTCGGTGGCGCGCAAGCAGGTGACCCGCTGTCTGGAAACGGTGGGTGTGGAGGTGGTAGCACTCAACGATGGCCGCCAGGCGCTGGATTATCTGAAGGCCATGGTCGAGGAGGGGCGCAAGCCGGAAGAGGAATTCCTGATGCTGATTTCCGACATCGAAATGCCCGAGATGGACGGCTATACCCTGACCGCGGAGATCCGCGCCGATCCACGCATGCAAAAGCTGCACATCATCCTGCATACTTCGCTTTCCGGTGTGTTCAACCAGGCCATGGTTAAGAAGGTTGGCGCAGATGACTTTCTCGCCAAGTTCCGCCCTGACGATCTGGCGGCGCGGGTGGTTGAACGCATCAATCTTACGGCAGGGGACTGAGGGCTTTGTCCTCAGTGAACAACATGATCGTCGAGGCCTCGCGAGTGTCTACAGGTAATTTGGATTTCGAGCAGTTCCGGATTTTTCTGGAAAAAGCCTGTGGCATCCTGTTGGGTACCAACAAGCAGTATCTGGTTTCCAGCCGGCTCAACAAGCTGATGGAACAGAACAGCATCAAGACTCTCGGGGAGCTGGTGCAACGCATGCAAACCCAGCCGCGCAGCGGGCTGCGCGAGCAGGTGGTGGATGCCATGACCACCAACGAAACCCTGTGGTTTCGCGATACCTACCCTTTCGAGGTGCTGAAGAACCGGGTGCTGCCGGAGATGATCAAGGCCAGCCCTGGCCAGCGCATTCGTATCTGGTCCGCCGCCTGCTCCTCGGGGCAGGAGCCCTATTCGCTGTCGATGAGCATCGACGAGTTCGAGAAAACCAATATCGGTCAACTCAAGGCCGGCGTGCAGATTGTCGCCACCGACCTGTCGCCGACCATGCTGGCCAACTGCAAGTCCGGCGAATACGACAGCCTGGCAATGGGCCGTGGCCTGTCTCAGGAACGCCTGCAACGCTACTTCGACCCCAAGGGCCCGGGCCGCTGGGTGATCAAGCCGGCGATTCGCAGCCGCATAGAATTCCGCCCGCTCAACCTGCTCGACAGCTATGCCAGTCTCGGCAAGTTCGATGTGGTGTTCTGCCGCAACGTGCTGATCTATTTCTCGGCCGAGGTGAAGAAGGACATCCTTACGCGCATCCATGCGATGTTGAAACCGGGTGGTTATCTATTTCTCGGGGCTTCCGAAGCCCTGAACGGTTTGCCCAGCCACTATCAGATGGTGCAGTGCAGCCCAGGGATCATCTACAAGGCGAAATAAGCCGCAGGCGATGCAGCTAAACGGGAGGCCATTGGCCTCCCGTTTTTTATGGTCATGTCCTACTTCAGTGTTGCCAATAATGCTGAAGGGGTCTGCGCAGACCCTAGGAGTGGCGAAGACGCCGAGCCCTTGGCCGCGATGTTTTTCTATTGGCTTCGATTCACGGGCATGCGCGCTTCTACAAGCTTCGGTTGTCTCGACAACAGCTAACGACGACATAGCCTTTTTATTGTCGCCGCCGCTTTTTACTTCCAGCTTGCCTGTACCGCTGGCAGGGGCTCCTGGCAGCGGCTGTTCTGGCCAGGCTCCAGATAGGGCATAAGAATCGGGGCCATGCCCTTGAGGACCTGTACCGGCAGCGCCGAGGTGAAACGGAAGTTTTCCGCCGCGCGCCCGGGGACGAAGGCGGTGAGGGTGCCGTAATGGCGCGGCCCCAGGTAGAAGACAAAGGTTGCCGTGCGGTTCATGGCTCGGGAGCTGAGTACCCGGCCACCGGCCCCGACGGTTTCGATACGGTTGTCGCCGGTGCCGGTTTTGCCGCCGACCTTCAGCATCTGCCCATCGGCCAGTTTGAAGCTGCCCTGCAGGCGACGTGCGGTGCCGTTTTCGACCACTTCGGCGAGGGCGTTGCGCAAGGCGGCGGCCACCTCGGAGGCCATGACCCGGGTGCCAGCCACCCGATTGCGCCTGACCAGGGTGTCGTAGGGCGTGTCGGCGGCAAAGTGCAGGCTGTCGATACGCGCGCTGGGCTGGCGAATGCCGTCGTTCTGGATGATCCCCATCAGCTCGGCCAGGGCCGCCGGGCGGTCGCCGGAGCTACCGATGGCGGTGGCGAGGGAAGGCACCAGATGGGCGAAGGGATAGCCCAGGTTTTGCCAGCGCCGATGAATATCGAGGAAGGCTTCGACTTCCAGCATGATGCGGATGCGGCTGTCGCGGGCGCTCTTGTGGCGGCTGCGGAACAGCCAGCCGTAGACTTCCTGGCGTTCGTCCTGGCTGGCCTGCACCGCGTCGCTGAAGGTGGCCTGGGGGTTCTCGATCAGGTAGCCGAGCAGCCACAACTCCAGCGGGTGGACCCGGGCGATATAGCTCTGATCCGGCAGGTCGTAAGCCCCGGGGCCATAGGCCCGGTACAGTTCGCCAATGCGCGCGTCGCTGAGCGCGGCCTGGGGCAGGTAGGTGCGCAGGAATGCGGCAAAGGTGATTTGGTCGGCCTGGGGTGACAGGTAGCGATGCACGGCGGCCAGGCGCGCCGGGGTGTGTCGCAGGCCGTTGAGGAAGGTTTCCAGGCGCAGTTGCTCGGGTTGCCCCTGATACTTGCGCCAGAAGCGCAGCAGGAAGGTCTTGCCTTCACGGTCGGCGAAGTCCCGCAGATAGGCCTGGCGCCGGGGATCCTTGTCATCCTTGAGTAGCTCGGCACTGTTTTCCGGGCCCTGGTAGGTGCTGTAGCGCACCAGGTCGCGCATCAGGCGAATAAACGGCAGGTTGAGGGACTCGCGCAGGGCTTCGCGCATGGTGGCAATGCGGTGGTCGTCCTCGCGGCGGAAGTTGGCAAAGGTATGGATGCCGCCGCCGGTGAAGAAGCGTTCCGCGGGGCTGGCCGAATACTTGCGCTCCAGGGCCGCTTCGAGCATCGCCGGCAGGCTGGCCCCGGGATTGCGCAGCAGGTAGTCGACGGCCCAGCGGGTGAGGTTGTCCTGGCCGTTGACTGTACGCAGTTCGCTGGCGCTGTGCCCGGCATAGCGCTGGTGCAGTTCAGCGGTGATTTCCAGGTAGGTGGCCAGCACCCTGAGTTTGGCGGTGGAGCCCAGCTCCAGTTTGCTGCCTTCATTGATGTCGAAGGGCTGGTCGGTGCTGTCGGTCTGTACCCGCACCTGGCTGCCGGTGGCCGTGCGTTCGAACAGGTTGAAGCTGTAGCGTACTTCGGCGGTTTTTTCCGGCGACAGCAGGCGCTCGCCGAACAGGCCGATCTGCCCGGCAAACTCCGGGTCGGCCAGCTGCTGCAGATACTGGCTGGCGGCCTGCTGCAGTTCGTCGTGGAGGGTGCTAGTGACGCTCAGGTCGAGGCGGTCGAGGTCGTACAGCGGCATATTGAGCATGGCTGAGAGGCGTGAGCGCGAGACGCTGATGCCCTTGTTGCCGTCCACGGTCTGCAGGTTGGGTTCCAGCACCCAGTCGCGATAACCGAGGGGCTGGTTCAGGGCTGCATCGCGCAACGGCTGATCGATCAGGCCACCGTTGGCCAGCAGGCGGATATGGCTGTCGGTCAGTTCGGCCAGGTCATGGCGGCCCTGGGCCAGGTAATAGGAAGGTCGGCGCTGGGCGATCATCAGCGCCAGCACCTGACGCAGGGCCAGGCCGCGCTCTGCCACGCTGGCTTCCGGCGAGCGGGTTGGGTCGAGCAGGTGGTTGACCCGGGCGAAGTCCGCGCCGAACCAGATGCGCAGGCCATCGGCCAGGCCATGCACCTCGCCATGCCCCGGTGCCGCCGACAGCGGTACGCTGTTGAGGTAGTCGCGGACGATGTTTTCTCGCGCGGCCAGGGTCTGCGGGCCGCTCTGATAGGCACGTATGCTGGCGGAAACCATCTGCCGGAGTTTTTCCGTGGCCGAGAGGGTCAGGCCATCGGGCGAGTGACGGTATTTCTCCAGTTGGGTGGCCAGGGTACTGCCGCCTGCGGATTGATCCTGCATGTCGAGCATTTTGCCGACCTGGGAGGCTGCCGCCATGATAAAGCGCGGCCAGTCCACGGCCGGGTTGGCCAGGGGCCGCTCGGGGTCGAGCAGATGACGGTTTTCGATAAACAGCAGGCTGCCGGCGACCAATGGCGGGATGGCGCTGAAGCTCGGGTAGCGCTGCTGGGGGTAGCGGAATTCGTAGAAGGGTGTGCCGCGGCAATCGCTGATGCGCAGGCCGGCCTGGATCTTTTCCGGGTATGGGATAAAGAAGCCGCGCCGGGCATAGTCGAGAAGCGCCGGCGAGAACTGCGCCTGCTGCTGCACGCTGAAACCGCGCTGTTCGAGGCGTTCGAGCATCAGCGGGATATAGGTGTAGCCCAGGCGCTTATCGAAGGGGCCTTCCTTGGGGTAGCTGATCGCCGGGCTGGGGCCGGGCCTGACCCGGTAACTCAGGGATTGCGCATAGCGGCTAAGCTCTTGTGCCTGCAGGCGTGAACTGTGCATTTCATAGGCGAGCAGCAGGGCCGCGATGATCAGCAGCAACAGCAGTGACAGCCCGAAGGCGACTTTCACTTTGCTGCGGCGCTTGCCAGCCTTGGGTGGCGTGCTGGGCAGTTGGGTGATCTGAGGTTGCCAGGATGTACCCATAATCATCTTGCCCTTGTACTCATCCATAGGTGTAGGGTGCCGGATTACGCTGTTGGGCATAAGCGCCGGACTCTCGCTTAACACCACTGTCAGTCAGTCTAGCGGTTGGGCGGGTGCTCTGGCGGGGAGTATTTGTCAGGCTCGAATTTATTTGCAGGGCCTGGGGCCCATACCCGAGGTGGATCCATGCAGCGCGATCATCGTGAGCAACTCAGCCTCAGCTGGCAGGCCAATGCCGATGCCTGGACCGCGGCGGTGCGTGAACGGCGCATCGAAAGCCGCCATCTGGTAACCGATGCGGCGATTGTTCAGGCCATTCTGGCCCTGGCCCCAACCCGGGTGCTCGACCTCGGCTGCGGTGAGGGCTGGCTGTGCCGCGGCCTGGCCGAACATGGTATCGAGGCGGTCGGCGTGGATGCCAGTGCGCCGCTGATCGCCATCGCCCGCCAGGCCGGCTGCCCGCGTGCGCAGTACCGCGTCTGCGGCTATGCCGAGCTGGAAAGTCAGGCGGCGCAACTCGGCTGCTTCGACCTGCTGGTGTGCAACTTCGCCCTGCTCGAAGACCCCCTGGCTCCGACCCTGAGTGCCCTGCACGGCCTGCTGGCTGCGGGCGGCCATCTGCTGGTCCAGACCCTGCACCCCTGGCGGGCCTGCAACGACGCCAGCTACCGCGACGGCTGGCGGGTGGAGAGTTTTGCCGGTTTCGGCGAGGGCTTTGCCGAACCCATGCCCTGGTTCTTCCGCACCCTGGAGTCCTGGCTGGCCCTGTTTGCTGAAACCGGCTGGCGTTTGCAGTGGTTGCAGGAGCCCCTGCACCCGGAAAGCGAGCAGCCGGTGTCGTTGCTGATGCTGCTGAGCTCCGAGCGTAACTGAACCGCCTGTTCGAAAACTCAGTCGACGATAAACAGTCGCGCCCCGTTGACAGTGGATGAGCGGTGCGTTTCGGCCTGATCGGCAACCTGATAGCTCATGCCCGCCGTCATTACACAGCGCCGGCCATCCTCCAGTTCGGTATGCAGTTCGCCTTCCAGGCACAGCAGGATGTGGCCCTTGTGGCACCAGTGATCGGCCAGGTAGCCGGCGCTGTACTCGACCATCCGCACGCGGATACTGCCAAATACCTAGGTGCGCCAGTAGGCCATGCCGGTCTCGCCAGCATGTTCGCTGCGCTCAATCTGGCTCCAGTCGGTAACGCCGAATGGGATATCGCTGATGTTCATCGGGTGAATCCTTTAGTCAAACCGCTCAGCTGCGACGCTGACGGTCTTCGGCATAGCGGCGCATGACCCATTGGCCGGCCGGGTGGGCGTGCAGCTCATCGAGGAAGGCCTGGGTCTTGGCATCGTGCCCGGCAATGCCTTCCCATGGTGTTCCCGCGGGGGTGAACAGCGGTGCGAATAGGGCGGCGGCGCTGATGTCGGCCAGGGTCAGTTGCTCACCGACCAGATAGCGTGATGGATCGCCGTGGATGCGCGACTCGATCAGCGCCAGGCCTTCGAGCAATTCGGCCTGGGATTTCGCCACCCGCGGAGGCGTAACCCCATACAGCCGTTGTACCCCGTTGATCAGCACTGGCTTCATCAGGTCGCGCAGGCCCAGCAGTGGGCGGTAGACCTTGAGCATGGCGTGCATGACCGAATCCCACTGCTTGATCTGGCCGTATAGCCAGCGGCGTACATGCACACCCATGTGGTCGAAATGCGCTTCCAGCTCCAGTACCTCGGCCCGTTGCGCGGCATCGGCAGGCAGCAGCGGGCGTTCGGGGTAGCGTTGTTCCAGGTACAGGGCAATTTCGGTGGAATCGCCGATCGTCTTGTCGCCGTCCTTGAGGATCGGCAGGGTGACGATATTGGCCAAGCGCTTGCTTTTCAGCCGATGCAGGCCGGGGAAGAGGTTGTCCACCTGAAAATCGAGGCCCTTGTGATCCAGGTGCCAGCGGGTTTTTTCGCAGTAGTGGGAAATCGGGAACTGATAAAGCGTGCGCATGGTGGGCCCTCGACAATGGTGCGCCGAGTGTACGGGCTGTGGTGCCGACTACCCAGTCGCAATCGGTAGTTCACGCTTTCGTTGGGGAGCCGTTGCCCAGGCCATCGTTGACCTGGGCGAACAGCTTATGGCGTGCGTTGCAGTTCGACCTTGCCGGTGGTATTGGCCAGCAGATGCTCCGGCAGGTCAAGCAGGTCATCGTCGAAGGTTTCCAGCGGCGGCGCGCGACGTTCGAAACGCGAGCCGAGCACCAGCAGGCATGGGGTCAGCAGCAGGGTCAGCACGGTGGCGAAGCTCAGGCCGCCGGCGATGGCGCTGGACAGCTGGGTCCACCACTGGGTCGACGGCGCGCCAAAACCCAGGCTCGGGGTCAGCAGGTCGACGTTGACACTGAGCACCATGGGCATCAGGCCGAGAATGGTGGTCACCGCGGTGAGCAGNACCGGGCGNAGGCGCAGGCTGCCGGTTTCCAGGGCCGCTGCNTGNGGTTCCAGACCCTGGCGGCGCAGCTGGTTGTAGGTGTCGATCAGGATGATGTTGTTGTTCACCACGATGCCGGCCAGGGCGATCAGGCCCATGCCGACCATGACGATGCCGAACGACTGGCCGTTGGCCAGCAGGCCGACCAGCACCCCGGCGGTGGACAAAACGATGGCCGATAGCACCAGCAGGGCCTGATAGATGCTGTTGAACTGGGTCACCAGGATGATAAACATCAGGAAGATCGCCACGCCGAAGGCGGTCATCAGGAAGGTGGCCGCCTCGCGCTGGTCGGCATCCTCGCCGGCGAAAGTCACCCGCACATCCTCGGGCACCTCGCCCATGGCCTCGCGCAGGGCCTGCAGGCGTTCGTCCAGGCGTGCGCCCTCGGCCATGTCGGCCTGCAGGGTGATGGTGCGGGTACCGTCGACCCGGCGCAGGGTGCCGACCTTGGGGGCCTGCTGCAGCGAGACGAAGTTGCTCAGGGGGATTTGCCCGGCTGGAGTGTTCAGGGTCAGGCGGCCGAGCTGGTCGAGGGAGCGCCAGTTGCCCGGCAGGCGCACGCGGATGTCCACCTCGTCGGTGGCGTCTTCCGGCCGGTAGGTGGCCAGCTTCAGGCCGTTGGTGATCATCTGCACCGCGTTGCCCACGCTCAACACATCCGCACCGAAACGCGCGGCGGCCTCGCGGTCGACCTTGATCCGCCATTCGATGCCGGGTAAGGCGCGGTCGTCCTCGATGTCTTTGAAACCGCCCAGGCGTTGCATATTTGCACGCACCTGCTCGACCCACTGATCGGCCTTGGCCGGGTCCAGGGCGCTGATCTGCAACTTGACCGGTTTGCCGCCGCTGGGGCCCTGTTTCTGTTCGCGGAACTCCAGCACGATGCCGGGAATATCCGCCGTGCGCTCGCTCATATCGGCGAGAATGCGGCCGGCCGGACGTCGTTCATGCCATTCGACGAACTGGAATTGCAGGGTGCCGATCACATCCGCCCCCAGTTGACCGTCTGGCTGAGCCAGGGAACGGGCATACAGGGCCTTGACCTCGCTCATGCCGAGCAGGCGCTTTTCCACCTGTTGCAGCAGGCTGTCCTTTTCCAGCACCGACAGGTCGCCGCGGGCGCGCAGCCAGATCTGCGCATTTTCCGGTTCGACCTCGGGGAAGAACTCCACGCCATGGTTGAAGCGGCCGTAGGCGGTGTAGATCAGGGCGATCAGCGCCAGCATGGCGAGCAGGGTCAGGCCCGGGCGCTTGAGCAGGCGGCCGAGCAGGCGGCGGTAGGCCAGGGCACTGCGGCTGGCTTGCTCGGGCTGGGCTGCAGGCTGGCCGCCGGTTACCGCGCCGAGCACCGGTAGAAACACCAGGGCCATGGCCAGGGAGGCGAGCAGGCAGAGGATTACCGTGGCCGGCAGGTATTTCATGAACTGGCCGACCACGCCGGGCCAGAACAGCAGCGGCAGAAACACCACCAGGGTGGTGGCGGTGGAGGCAATTACCGGCCAGGCCATCCGCGTGGCGGCATTGGCCCAGGCCTGGCGCGGGTTCTGCCCCTGGTGCAGGTAGCGGTCGGCCAGCTCGGAAACCACGATGGCCCCGTCCACGAGCATGCCGGCGACCAGAATCAGGCTGAACAGCACGACGATATTGAGGGTGAAGCCGAGCATCCAGATCAGCAGAATGCCGGTCAGAAAGGCTCCGGGAATGGTCAGGCCGACCAGCAGCGCCGAGCGCATGCCCATGCTCGCCACCACCAGAATCAGCACCAGCACGATGGCGGTCATCACGTTGTTGAGCAGGTCGCCAAGCATGCCCTTGACCTCCTGCGACTGATCCATGATGTAGCTGACCTGCAGGCCTTCGGGCAGCAACGGCTGGGCCTGGGCCATCAGCGCCTTGACCTGCTCGATGGTGGCGATGATGTTCGCCCCGCTGCGCTTGGCCACTTCCAGAACAATGGCCGGCTGGCCGTTGATCCGCGCGTAGCCGGTGGGGTCCTTGAAGGTGCGGTGGATGGTGGCGACGTCGCCAAAGGTCACCACGCTGTCGCCGACCACCTTGATCGGCATGCTCAGCACGTCTTCGAGGTTTTCGATTACCCCGGGCACTTTCAGGCTCATGCGCCCGGCACCGGTGTCCAGGCTGCCGGCGGCGACCAGGCGGTTGTTGCGGCTGACCAGATTGAACAGCTCGTTGTAGTCGATGCCGTAGCTGTCCAGTACCTGCGGGTCGACGACGATTTCCAGCAGATCCTCGCGGTCGCCGCCGATCTCCACCGAGAGCACCTCGGCGATGCCTTCGATGTTGTCCTTCAGCCGCCGCGCCACATACACCAGTTGCTGTTCGTCGATGGGGCCGGACAGGCCGATCGACAGCACCGGGAACAGCGCCACNTTGACCTCGTTGACCGTGGGTTCTTCGGCTTCCTCGGGCAGTTTGCTGCGGGCGGTGTCGACCTTCTCGCGCACATCGATCAGGGCCAGTTTGGCATCGAAGCCGGCGTCAAACTCCAGGGTCACCGAGGCATGGCCTTCGCTGGCCATGGCGCGCATTTCCTTGACCCCTTCGAGGCTGCGCAACTCCTGCTCCAGCGGGCGCACCAGCAGGCGCTCGGCGTCCTCCGGGCTGATGCCTTCCAGGGCCACCGAAACGTAGATGATCGGGATGGCCGCATCCGGGTTGGCTTCCTTGGGGATGACCAGATAGGCCCCCAGGCCGCCGACCACAAGAAACAGCAGCAGAAGCAGGCTGGTGCGGCTGCGATCCAGCGCCGCGGCGATCAGGCCGTGCATTTCAGCTTTCCCCTTTGGCGAGCTGGCTGATCACCTGCTGGCCCGGCTCGACAAAGCCCTGGCCGAGGGTGATCAGCGCCACCTTCGGCGGCAGGCCGCTGACCCAGGCCCCCTGATTGTCGACGCTGATCAGCGTGACCGGGGTGAACTCGACCTGTTGCTGCGCATTGACCCACTTGACCCCGTGGCGGCCGGCCTGATCCAGGCTCAGCAGGGCAGGCGACACACGATGGGCCAGGGTTTCGCCTGTGGCGATATGCAAGGTGGCGCTGGCCCCGGCCAGGCGCAGGGCCTGCGGATTGTCGACCTTGACCTCGATACGGAAGCTGCGCGAGCCGGGGTCTGCGGCGGCGGCGATAAAATGCAGCTCACCGTCCATCTCGCGGCCGTCAAGCAACTCGATGCGCACCGTCTGGCCCAGCTTGAGCTGGATCACCTCCTGCTGGGCGATCTGCGCGCTGACCTTGAGCTGGCTTATATCCACCAGGGTCAGCAGGCTCTGCCCGGGCTGGACGAAGTCGCCGAGCTCGACCAGGCGCTGGTCGTAGATGCCGGCGAAGGGGGCAGTGATTCGGGTGTTGTCCAGCTGGATACGGGCCATGTCCAGTTCGGCGCGGGCCTTGGCCAGCTGGCTCTGCAGGCGGATCAGTTCGTTGGCCGAGACCAGGTTGCGTTCGCGCAGGCGTGCGGCACCCGTGGCATCGGCCTGGCGCTGCCGCACATCGGCTTCACCTCTGGCCACCTGGGCCGGGCGGTTGTCCGTGGACAGGCTCAGCAGCAGCTGGCCGGCCTTGACCGGGCTGCCCTTGTCCTGATCCAGGCGCGCCACGCTGGCGCTGATCTGCGAACGCAACTCGACCCGCCGCCAGGCCTCGATCTGCCCCTGCACCACATGCTGGCGCTGCATCGGTTGCGCTTCCAGCCACTGCACTTCGACTTTAGCCAGGCCCTGCTCGACAGCCGGTTGATCGGCGCTGGCGACCTGCTGGGCCTTGAACAGCGAGCCGCTGAGCAACCACAGCAGCAACAGCAGACTGATGGCGACGGCGATCAACCAGGGGCGTTTGGACAACTGACTGAACATGGGCGCTTACTCGTGGCGGCGTGGTGGGGCGAGCAGATCGGCGGCCTGGGTACGCAGGCCGGCAATAATGAAATCGGTGACGCGGGCGAAGTATTCATCCAGAGCGATGGGTTCGGCCCAGTGGGCGAAACCACCGGAGGCGATACGCGCCATCACCCCGTTGACGCAGGCCTCCACGCCCCACAGCAGGTTCTGGCAGTCGGCCTGATCGAGGACGTGGCAGCCCAGGGTTTGATTGAGTATCTCGGCGAAGAAGCGTTGATAGTCGCGTTCCAGCTCGAGGAACTGCTGGCGCGAGGCTGGATCCAGGCGCTCCTGGAACTCCGGGCGGTCGCAGTGCTGGCACAGCTGGGCCTGGATCGGGTTGCTCAGCATCTGCTCGAAGGCGCGCAGGAGCACCTGGCGCATGGCCTGCTGCGGCGCGCTGGCGGCTTGCAGGGCGCGCAGCTCGGCCAGGTCGGCGCGGGAGCGATCCAGCGTCAGGCGTGCATAGAGCGCCTCCTTGCTGGGGAAGTGCTTGTACACCGTGCCCTTGCCGATGGCGGCGGCGATCGCCACCTCGGCGATGGTCACCCGGTCCCAGGGCCGTGCGCCGAACAGCTGGCGCGCGGCAGCGAGAATGGCGTGTTCTCGTTGTTCGAAGAGTTGATCCTGATAGCGCATGGTGGCCCGATTGCAGAGTTGTGACCGGTGGTCATGCTATGACTGTTGGTCACGCCGAACAAGCGAGGAGTTGTAACAGGGCATGCGCCGGGCCATATGCCGTGCTGGGTTTGCCGGGCGAGCGGGGTGAATACACAGGCGGCCGCCGCGAGCAGTTGTTGCCCTGAAGCCGTTTCGACACGACCTGGTCCTTGACCCCGGTCAATTGCTCCTGACCCGGCACGGGGCTAGACTGCCGGCATGAACGCCTTCCCTCGCTTGTGTCTGGTCGTGCTCCTGGCCCTGGTTCTGCCCTTGCAGAGCCTGGCGGGCGTGCTGCTGGTCGCCGAGCCCTGCCCGATGAGCCAGGACACGCCGCAGGCGAGCGATTGCTGCGACGATGCGGCGATGCAGGCCAGCGGCCAGCTGTGCGCGGATATGAGCAAATGCCCCAGCGCCGGCCTGCCCTTGGCCGCTGGCTATCGATTGAAACTCAAGCTGCTGTCGGCCGCCGTCAACGCCCCGTTGTACCGCCAGACCGAACCCTTGTCCCACCCCACGCTTGCCCCCTGGCGTCCCCCCCGCGCCTGATTCCCGTCCCGTTTCGAACCCCATCGTGCAGCCCAGGCGGCTCGATGGTCGTTGCGCGCCCATAGCGCGCGATATCGACAGGAATCACCCGTATGTACTCTTGGTTTTCCTTCCCCGGTCGCTTGGCGGTCGGCGTGTTGGCCGCGGCCTTGTTCAGTCTGCCGGTCGCGGCCCTGACCCTCGACGAAGCCTTGCGCCAGGCCGAACGCGAGGCCCCCTCACTGGCCGCGCAAGCCGCGCAAGTCGACTCCCTGCGCAATTCGGCCATCCCCGCCGGCGCGCTGCCCGATCCCAAGCTGTTGCTGGGCTTACAGAATGTGCCGATCGAGGGCGATAACCGTGGTCGTTTCGACCGCGAGCCGATGACCATGCAGATGGTCGGGGTCATGCAGGAGGTGCCCAATCGCGCCAAACGCCGCGCCCGGGTCGAGGCCGCCGAGGCCGGGGTGCTCAGTGCCGCCGCCCAGGAGCGGGTCGAGCGCCTGCGAGTCCGCCGGCAAACCGCGCTGGCCTGGATTGCGGCGCGCGCCGTGGAGGAGAAGCTGAGTCTGTTCAAAGACCTCTACGGCGAAAACGATCTGCTGGCTAAAGCCGTGCGCGCCAGCATCGCCGGTGGCCGTGGCCAGGCCGCTGACAGCGTCGCGCCCAAGCAGGAGGCGGCGCTGCTCGCCGAGGCCGAGGACCAGCTGCTGCAAAGCCGCGCGCAACAGCGTGCGGCCCTGCGTCGCTGGATCGGTCCGCGTGCCGCCGAGCCCCTGTCCGGCCGCTTGCCGCACTGGCCGGTGGATGCCGAGCACTATCGGCACAACCTGCAACGCCATCCGGAACTTACTCTGTTCGATCCCATGACCGAGGCGGCGCAAGCCGAAGTGCGCCAGGCCGTGGCGGACAAGCAATCCGACTGGAGCTGGCAGCTGGCCTACCAGAAGCGCGACCGGGCTTTCGGCGACATGGTCTCGCTGCAATTGAGCTTCGATCTGCCGCTGTTTCCGGGCTCGCGGCAGAACCCCAGAATCGCCGCCAAGCAGGCCTCGCTCAGCCAGCTGCACGCTGAACGCGCAGCGGCCGAGCGCGAACATGCCCAGCAATTGGCCGACGACCTGGCCGAGTACCAGCGTTTCGAGCGCGCGCTCCGCCGCAGCCAGGAACTCTTGCTGCCGCTGGCCGAGGAAAAGGTCGCGCTGACCCTGGCCGGCTACAGATCTGGCACCAATGAACTGGCCAGCGTGATCGCCGCCCGTCGCGAGTTGATCGAGGCGCGCCTGAAACACATCGACTTCGAACAAGCGCGCGCGCTGAGCAGCGCCCGCCTGCATTTCGCTTATGAAGAGGTGAGCCAATGAGTGCTCGACGAGTAAAAACCATGCTGTTGGCCGCGCTGGTGCTGGGTATAGGCGCGGCGGGGGGCTACTGGTTCGCCCAGCAGTCGATGAGCCCCGGGCCTGAGGCCGCTCACGCGCAAACGCAGGCCAGTACGGCAGACGAGCGCAAGGTGCTGTATTGGTACGACCCCATGGTGCCGCAGCAGAAGTTTGACCAGCCGGGCAAGTCGCCCTTTATGGACATGCAACTGGTGCCGCGCTATGCCGACGAGGGTGGCGACAGCGCCGCCGTCAGCATCGATGCGAGCGTTACCCAGAACCTCGGCATGCGCCTGGCCCCGGTGACCCGCGGTGCGCTGGCCAATAGCCTGGAAGCGACCGGCAACCTGACCTTCAACAGCCGCGATATCGCCGTGGTGCAGGCGCGTACGGGCGGTTTCGTCGAGCGCGTATACGCCCGCGCGCCCGAGGACCTGCTCGAAGCCGGCGCGCCCCTGGCCGACTTGCTGGTGCCCGAATGGGTCAGCGCCCAGGAGGACTATCTGGCCCTGCGCGATGCCGGTGACCCCGCGCTGCTGGCCGCGGCACGGCAACGCCTGCGTCTGGCCGGGATGCCGGCGGCGCTGATCGCCCGGTTCGAGCGCAGCGGCAAGGTACAGGCGCTGTGGACGGTGACCAGTCCGATCGCCGGGGTGCTGCAACAACTCAATGTGCGCGAGGGCATGAACCTGATGGCGGGCGAGACCCTGGCCACCATCAACGGCCTACGCAGCGTCTGGCTGGACGTGGCGGTGCCCGAGGCCGAAGCCCTGGGCCTGCGCAAAGGTCAGGTGGTCGAGGCGCGCTTGCCGGCGTTTCCCGGCGAAGTGCTCGACGGCAGCATCGAGGCCATTCTGCCCCAGGCCAACCTGGACAGCCGCACCCTGCGCGTACGGGTCGTGCTGGAGAATCCCGATGGTCACCTGCGCCCGGGCCTGACCGCCCAGGTACGCCTGGTCCGTCCGGCCGAACGCGATGCGCTGTTCGTACCCAGCGAGGCGGTGATTCGTAGCGGTCGTCGCGCCCTGGTGATGCTTGCCGAAGGCGAAGGGCGCTACCGCCCGGTGGAAGTTCGCCTGGGCCAGGAGGCGGCGGGCAATACCCAGATTCTCGAAGGGCTGGAGGAGGGCCAGCAGGTGGTCGCCTCCGGGCAGTTCCTGCTCGATTCCGAGGCCAGCCTGCGCGGCATCCTGGCCCAGGAGCTGGGTGCGCCGGCGGCGGAGGTCACACTGCAGCCAGCCCTGCATGAAGCCGAAGGGCAGATCGATGCCATCGAAGACGATGGCGTGATGCTCACCCATGGCCCGTTCAAGACCCTGGGCATGCCGGGCATGAGCATGCTGTTCCCGGTCGCCGATGCGGCGTTGCTGGAAGGCTTCAAACCCGGCGACCGAGTGCGGGTCGGGGTGCGCGCCGACGACGAGGGGATGCAGATCGAACGCATCGAGCATCTGGCACCCACGCCCCAGGAAACTAGGCCCCAGGAAAATAGTGGCGGCCACGATGGCCATCAGGAGGCGCAGCCATGATCGCCGCGCTGATTCGCTGGTCGGTGGCCAACCGTTTTCTGGTGCTGCTGGCGACCCTGTTCGCCACCGCCTGGGGCATCTGGTCGCTGCAGAACACGCCGATCGATGCGCTGCCGGACCTGTCCGATGTGCAGGTGATTATCCGCACCCCCTATCCGGGCCAGGCACCGCAGATCGTCGAGAACCAGGTGACCTATCCGCTGACCACCACCATGCTCTCGGTGCCGGGGGCGAAGACCGTGCGCGGCTACTCGTTCTTCGGCGACAGCTTTGTCTATGTCCTGTTCGAGGACGACACCGACCTCTACTGGGCGCGCTCGCGGGTGCTGGAATACCTCAGCCAGATCCAGAGTCGCCTGCCGGCCAGCGCCAAACCGTCGCTGGGACCCGACGCCACCGGGGTCGGCTGGATCTACCAGTACGCCCTGGTCGACCGCACCGGCAGACATGACCTGGCGCAGCTGCGCGCGCTGCAGGACTGGTTCCTCAAGTTCGAGCTGAAGACCCTGGCCAACGTCGCCGAGGTGGCGACCATCGGCGGCATGGTCAA